>Ga0209743_1000302_pt1 | contig 18173 bp, 11 predicted proteins | sample OlaalgELextract2_FD_187378 | JGI IMG/M metagenome (GOLD analysis project Ga0209743, IMG submission 187378) | Olavius algarvensis symbiont microbial communities from Tuscany, Italy - Type G ELBA extract 2 (SPAdes) (version 2) | ecosystem: Host-associated > Annelida > Digestive system >...
TAACCTGAAGCACAGCAGATTGCTGCTTTAACCAATTTTTCAAAGAACATTGACCAAATTTAAAATGTTGGACCTACAATTTTGTAATTTATTCTGATCAATTTTAAGTTTATGCGCAGGCTCTATAGGCTCGTTTAAAATAAGACGCCCAATGCGCCATGGATCAGTCTCTCTGACACATTCTTTCTAGCCATGCATTCCAAAATCCGAAATCCGCATTCCGCAATCGATGTCTCTGACCTCTGTCTTCTGCCCTCTGACCTCTGTCTTCTGACCTCTGTCAACCAATAACAAATAACCAATAACGAATAACTTCTCCCACTAGAATTTCTGCCTCGCATAATACGTCTTCTGCGACGCAGTCAGGGCCTCCTTCAAGGTATAAATCCCCTGGCGGGCCAGCAGCGGCAGCATTTTCAGAAAAATTTCACCGGTCGCCGAAGCATCACCCAGGGCGGTATGGCGGCCGATGATCCGGACTCCCAGGCGCTGGGATATGGCCTCCAGGTCATGGTTTTCGTGGGAGGGGTGAATCACGGCGGACAGCAGCAGGGTGTCCAGGACCGGATTGACGAATTTGGCCCCGGTCCGGGCTTCCTTTAACTGCAAAAATCGCATGTCAAAGGCCGCATTGTGAGCCACCATAATCGTATCTTCGGCAAATTGATGAAATTGGGGCACCACCTGATCGATCAGCGGCTGCCCGATCAGCATTTCGGGATGAATTCCATGGATCTTGACCGAGGTCCAGGGGATGGATCGTTGAGGATCGACCAACTGCTCGAAGCACTCGTCGCGCAGCAATCGGCAATTTACCATGCGAAAGGCCCCGATGGATATTATCTCGTCGCCCCCGGCCGGATTCAATCCGGTGGTTTCCATATCAAATACGGTGTAGGTTAGATCGGTCAGGGGCCGGTCTTCCAGCTCCGGCACTTGCCGCAAATTGCCGAACAGGTCGAAATCATAAAATTCGGGACGGCTTTCCGGCAGAATGGTCAGGGATCGCGCCGCGTCCGGTTCCGTCACATCAACGACCGGCATAAAAAAACGCAAATACGACCGGCCCTTCAGCTGTTTGGAGGGATATGACCCGATATCGGCCGCATGGTGATCGATAATTTCACGCAGCGTCAAAGTCATCCCTTCCTCTTCGAACACCAGCGGCTGTTCTTCCCATTCGCGCAGAGTCCCTATTTCCACCGGCGCACCCTGCCAGAGCAAATCAAAACCAACATACCAATCCAGCTCTTTCAGACGGCAGGTAAGTCCCGAAAATCCGATCAACGTCTTTAATTTATCGATGACAAACACCAGCACCAGCAAAAAGGAATAGCTGTCGATCTTGATCTTAATCGCCGGATTAAAATTTTCCACCTGCACGTCAACCTGCAATTTCTCGACCGCTTTGGATTTAAGCAGGTCGGCAAGATCTTTGGCGCTCATCGTTATCAACGGCCATTGGCTGAAATTACTGCGGGTGTTATCGGGAAGCTGGCTCTCCAGAATCTCGCCCATCACCAGGGATTCTTTGAGGATGATGCCTTTGAGCGCCTCGAGTTGACGAGCCTCCATCTGGGGAAACTCAATGATGGTTTCGATGGCCGATCGGATGCCGGCCAACGAGGCCCGGATCCCGCGCGAAAAGGATTCCAGGGCCAGGTTCAAATGACTGTCGGTTTCGAGCTGCCGGGTTATATCATTAAATATTAATATCAGTCCGGTATACCGGCGCTTGGCGTCCAGGACCGGAACCGCCTCCACTCGCAGTAAACGCTCATCGGCACCCGGCACGACGAAATACGAGACCACTTCAGGATCATCCTCCCGCAATTTGAGGTTTATTTGATCGAGCGCGTGGGCAATCAGGTTTTTTTCGATAATTCCGTATACGGATCGTCCCAGTCCGATATAACGGGCGGGATCACCTGATGGGGACTTATCATCCTGATTGCTTTGCGGGGGGTCGGCAGTTCCGGTAAGCAGCTGACGGGCCCGATTATTGTACAATAGAATCCGGCCTTCAGTATTGCAGATTACCACGCCTTCGGGCAGCTCGGCCATGATGGCCGCCAGGGTATTTTTCTCCTGATCCGAGTCGGCCCGGGCACGGTGGATTTTCTCTTCAATATTTAATGTGAGGGATTCGTATCGTTGTGCCCATTCATTAATACGCTCACAAAGCCGGCGGATCTCCGCCCCCCCATCACTGCGAATCCGATGGGCGGGGTTTGAAGAGTTGATCAGGGAAATTTCATCGGCTATGCGGCGCGTGGGTAAGATGTATCTGCGAAAGATCGCCAGCACCGGCACGCCGATCACCACCAGCAGCATGGTGCTGATGACGATCAACGGCCCGATGAATTGGTACAAAAGTTGGAGGATGAATTGCAGCTGCTCTGAGGTCACCTGGTGTTTAAACCAGACTGCAGATCCGGTGAGGATGATGATTGAAAAAAAAGCGGAAAGTGCAACAACCTCCCAATAATGATTACCCGGCTTCCTCATGGATATTGTCTAAAATCATTTTAACTTTGGCAACAAGATCGGCATTCGAAAAAGGTTTGGTAATGTACGCATCCGCTCCCAGGGCCAGTCCTTTGGCGATTTCGACCTCACGCCCCTTGGCAGTCAGAAAGATTATTTTTATTCCCCTCAATTTTGGATTCAATCGCACAATTTCGCAAACCTCATATCCATCAATCCCGGGCAGCATAATATCCAGCAGAATTAGATCCGGATGGTACTGGTAGATCATATCCAGCGCGTCATGGCCGTTTTCAGCAATGAGAACGCTGTAACCCTGCTGTTCCATCAGAAACTGGATGGGCACCACGATACTAGGTTCATCATCCACTATCAGAATTTCTTTTGGCATAAGGCGTTACCTTTTAAATGCCTAAATTGACTAAATTGCTCTAAAATGCCTAAAATTAAGGCCATGCATCGCTAAATTAAAAAATTCTGATTTCACGATGCCAAAGAGCTAACTAAGCAAATTTCGGCCTCCGGCTGTTAAGACTCAAGCTGGAAGGTATCTACCACTGACTCTCACTGACACCTGAAACCTGATCCGCCTTCGGCGGAAAACCCTATTCTTCGCTTTTGGCCTTCGCAAACCCGATACCGGTTAAGGCTTCTTCCATCTCATCCAAGATTACGGGGTCATCAATCGTTGCCGGGGCTTTATAGGGCTTATTGTCCGCAATTTTTTGAATCGTTCCCCGCAGGATTTTACCGGACCGGGTTTTGGGCAGACGTTTAACCACGGTTGCGGTTTTAAAGGATGCCACCGGTCCGATGCGGTCGCGGACCATCTGAATGGTTTCCTTGACGATGTCAGCCGGCTCACGGGTGACCCCGGCATTGAGGACCAGAAACCCGATGGGAACCTGGCCTTTGAGTTTGTCATCGACGCCCAGCACCGCGCATTCCGCCACCTCCGGGTGATCGGCCAGGACTTCTTCCATGGCCCCGGTAGACAGGCGGTGTCCGGCAACGTTGATAATGTCGTCGGTGCGGCTCATCACGAAAACATAACCCTCTTCGTCGATAAAACCGGCATCAGCGGTTTTATAATAGCCGGGAAACTCCTCCAGGTAAGCCTTGATAAACCCGTCATCGTTGTTCCACAGCGTCGGCAGCGTCCCGGGCGGCAGCGGCAGTTTGACCACCAGGGCCCCGATATCCCCGGCTTTGATGGGATTGCAGCTTTCATCCACCACCTGCAGATTCCAGCCCGGGGCCGGTTTGGTGGGTGAGCCCTCTTTAATCGGGTAATGGTGAAGTCCGAGGCAGTTGCCGGCAATGGACCAGCCGGTCTCGGTCTGCCACCAATGGTCGATGACGGGAACCCCCAGGTTGTCTTCAGCCCATCGCAGGGTGTCCGGATCCAGTCGCTCGCCGGCCAGAAACAGCGCCTTAAATTGGGTTAAATCATAATTTTTCATCAGTTCGGCCTGGGGATCTTCGCGCTTGATGGCGCGGAAGGCGGTCGGTGCCGTGAACATCACCTTGACCTTGTGCTCTGATATCACCCGCCAGAAAACGCCGGCATCCGGCGTTCCCACCGGCTTGCCTTCAAAGATGATCGTCGTGCAGCCCTTTAGCAGCGGACCATAGACAATATAGGAATGGCCGACCACCCAGCCCACATCCGAGGCGGCCCAATAGACATCGCCGGCGTCGACATTGTAGACAGCACCCATGGTCCATTTCAAGGCTACCAGGTGTCCGCCGTTATCCCGCACCACCCCCTTGGGAACACCGGTCGTGCCGGAGGTGTACAAAATATAAAGGGGATCCGTGGCCAATACCGGTACGCAGTCATGGGGTTGGGCATCGGCCACGACCGCATCCCAGTCCAGGTCGCGGCCGGCCACCATGCCCGCTGCTCCCATGGGGCGCTGCTTGATGATGCAGGTCCCCGGTTTGAATTCAGCCATCTCAATGGCCTTGTCCAGCAGCGGCTTGTAGGCAATGACCCGTGCCACCTCGATGCCACAGGAGGCGGAAACAATTACTTTGGGTTTGGCGTCGTCGATGCGTACGGCCAGCTCTTTGGCGGCGAATCCGCCGAACACCACCGAATGCACGGCCCCGATCCGGGCGCAGGCCAACATGGCCACCAGGGCTTCGGGGATCATCGGCATGTAGACCAGCACCCGGTCTCCCTTGGTCACCCCCTGGGCCGCCAGCACGCCGGCAAATCGCGCGACCTCGTCGCGCATCTGATTATAGGTGATTTTGGTTATCGTGTCGGTAACCGGGCTGTCATAGATAATCGCATTCTGGTCACCGCGGCCGTTTTCTATGTGGTAATCCAGGGCATTGTAACACGTATTGACCTCCCCGCCGCTGAACCAGCGATAAAAAGGCGTATTGCTGTCATCGAGCACTTTGTCCCATTTTTTATACCAGTGACAATCTTCTGCGGCCTTGGCCCAGAAAGTATCGGGATCTTCAATGGACTGCTGGTATGCAATTTCATAAGGATTGGTCATGTTCATCCTCCTATTCATCGCCACATATTCGGCCTAGTTCAAAGTTCCAAATTCCGGAGTAATCGTTGCAGCGTTGTATTTCATATCTGATCAATGTTTGCCGACAATAATGCATTACTCCCAAGACATCTCATTTCTTATACATCCTTTGTTTTGAATCTAATTCAGGGACCTGAATAAGCCGCTCGCTTTCAGGCTTCTTTAGCTCCGCTTCCAGATAATCAGCTCGATCGGCTATCGTCGGCGGCGGATCGGGGATGTTTCGCAAAAATCGCCAAAGCCATCCCGGGCCCTCGGCCAATTCAGGGTTGAGTTCCAGTGCTTTCCGGTAATCTTGCAGCGCTGCCTCAGGCCGGCCAACCCGGTCGTTCAGAATACCCCGGTTGGCATAGGCCTGGGCATACCGGTCATCCAAGCCGATTGCTTCATTGAAAGACTCGCGCGATTTATCAAACCGTCCCATTTGGAGAAGGGTAATTGCTTTGGCGAGGTGTGCTTCCTTATATGCCCTATGTTCAATTAATACCTCATTGAATATCTGGAGCGCTTTTTCATACTTGCCGTCTTCGAGATATTTGTTGCCAAGCCGGTATTTGTTTTCACCCGGGGTCGTTTCCAGAACCGAATATTTATAATAGTAGAAACCGAAAACACCCAGAATAGATAGCGTGACGATTGCGGCCAGTATGTTTTTATTCATAAATATCAAAAGTACTTGTTCATGATAACGCTGTTAAATAAAAAAGAAAAGGTCACGACAATCAATGCGGCAATGGGGATCGTTCTTTTTCCCAGGTCCTGGATTTCATCTTCCGTCAACTGCCGCTCGAGTTTACGTGCGGTTCTGGTCAACCGTTGTGAAAGTATAAATTTTTTAGTGGGTCGAAAAAGGAGGGCGGCCAGGCCAATCGACGAAATCCAGTACCAAATGGTCATTGCGTCCATGACTAAAAGTGCTCCCTTCTTTACTTCCGGCCCAGCCATTGAAAATTTGGGGGGATACCGAAGTATTCCCCCCATTGGTTTGGCTTAATTCGGCTTAAGCCTTTCTTTTGGCAAGATCGCTGACGTCTTCGACAAGCGCTTCAACCTCTTTGGATGGAATCGTGGACATCTCCAGTTTGTAGGCCAGAAACCACATCATCGCTACGCCGAGGGCCCACCAGATTATCTGCCACAGCCAGATGGAAGGCATCCCGAATAGCCAGGTCGATGAATCGGTTGGATTACCGAAAATCGTGTTTCCCAGCACAGCGCCCGGTCCTTGAGCAAAAAAGAACCAGCCGATGACGATCACCCAGGCGACCTTGACCAGGCCTTTCTTGGCTTCGGGCAATCCAGCATGCTCCTGGAGGAAATCATGGAATTTCATCCGGTGTGCCAGGTCTTCCTTATTCTGGGTCAGGGCCGACACAATCACGGCGATGCTGAAATTAAAGATGATCCCCCAGCCGGCGGAGTGAATGGTCCAGGGCCAGCGGCCCCAGGCGGTGATGCCGAACCAGTTCGTGCCGATGGTTTCGGTGCAGGTTACCGCGATGATGCCGGCTATCAGCCCCAGGGTGATGCCTTTGCGGTTGAGCATGGGCCAGTAGCAAATGCCGATCAGTGCGGGCCACATCTGGAAACCATAGGCCACCGCGAGCCCACCCAAAAGCACCAGGGCATCAGTCGAAGTTGTCGCCACAATCAACGCCGAAAAAACGATGACGGCCACGCCAATTCTCCCAATCACTTTTTGCGTCACGTTGGAAGCATCTTTTTTGAAAAAGTGCTTGTAAATGTCCCGGGTCAGCATACCGCTGGCCGTGGACATATAAGCCGCACCCGTCGATTGCATGGCTGCCAGCGCACAAACCGCCAGCAGGCCAACCATCCAGGGGGCCGCATCGGACAGCAGATTGATCAAGGCCGGCACGATCATGCCCTGCTTACCTGGCATTGTCATCAGGTCCTGGCCCAGTTTCATGACGTCCTTGGCAAATCCGGCTTCCAGCATTTGCGTATCGGCGCCGATGAGGTGTCCCGAAAAGGCTTGAAACGCCGTAAAAATGATCAGGATGCCGCCGATGCCCATCGATGAAGCCCATACCTGCTGCGGTGCAAACGGCTTGGGATTTTTATTGGCAAACGACCACATGGAAAAAGCCGGGGAGGATTGAATTCCCATGAGCGCAAAGGCATACGACAGAATCATGATACCGGTCCAGGCGCCGCCCACCGCGCTCGGGCCGGATTTTACAAACTGAATGACACCCGGGATGGCAATATAGTGACTGTAGCCCTCGGCTGTCAATTTTTTATCCAGACTGACCAGGTTGGCAATGCCTTGATTCAAGGCGCCCCAACCGCCGGCATAGGAAATACCGATAATACCGATAGCGGTAATACCGCCGGCCAGCAGCATGCACTGCACGGTATCGACATAGGCCACCGCTCGCAGCCCGCCGGAAGCCACGTAGATAAACACCACAAGGGATAACATCCACATGCCCACGTTAACGGAAAACATGCCGTTTGTCAGAACGTTGAACAAAAACCCGGATGACCGGAGTTGTACCCCCAGATAGGGTATGGAAAAAAACAGGGCCACAACGACAACGAGAATCCGAATCGCATCGGATTTAAAGTAATCCGAAAACATCTCGCCCGGTGTAACATAGCCGAAGTGTTTGCCCAGCATCCATTGCTTTTTCAGGAACATCACCCCGGTGAAGGGAATGGTGATGGCATAAAACGATGCATATGCATACTGGAAGCCATCGCGGTACAGCAGTCCGGGATGCCCCATGAAAGTCCATCCTGAAAAGGACGTGGCGGTCGCTGCCAGCACAAACACCCAGGTCGGAATAGCGCGGCCGGCAATGAAATAGTCGGATGCCGTTCTTGACGAGATGTACCCTTTGACGCCCCAGGCGATGCAATAGGCCCAATAGGCTACAACGAAAATAAATAACCATACGACACTTGCTGTCATAATTCTTCTCCTTTCGTTTTAGTGTTTTTCTTAAACATCATGGAACCTTCAGGTCCTCTTCCCTCACCCCCAAATCCCGCGCTGGCAAGACCCGCTGCATGATCTTTCCGCTGCGTGATTTGGGGCGTTCATCCGTAGATTCATATTTTTGGTTTACTGCAATGGTACTTAAATTCATTCATCCGGGCGATGCTCATTGCCCGGCCATCTTTTTGATTTCTTCGACAATTTCGGGATTGGCGAGGGTGGTGACGTCGCCGACATCCTTTTGATTGGAAATAGCCCCCAGCACCCGGCGCATGATCTTGCCCGAACGGGTTTTGGGCATATCCGCCACGATCCAGACATGCCTTGGCTTGGCGATTTTTCCGATTTCCGTACAGATGGTGTCTGATATTTTTTTCTCCAGCTCCGGCGAGGGCTCAAAACCGGGTTTAAGGGATACAAACAGATCCGGCTCCTTGCCCTTAATTTCATGGGCCACCGGCACCACGGCCGCCTCGGCCACTTCTGCCACCACCAGGGCCGCCGATTCAATTTCCTTGGTCCCCAGGCGGTGGCCGGAAACATTGATCACATCGTCGATACGGCCCAGGATGCGGTAATAGCCGTCTTGGGCTTCCACGGCGGCATCTCCGGTCATGTAAGGCCAATCCCGCCAGTCTTTGCTGTCGGGATCCTTGCAGTAGCGGGCATAGTAGGTATCCACAAAGCGGTCACGATCGCCCCAGATCGTCTGGAAACCGCCCGGCCAGGGATTCTGGATGCAGATGTTGCCGGCTTTGCCGGCCCCGGAGGGAATGACCTTGCCTTCATCATCATAGATGATGGGGTGGATGCCCGGAACCCCCTTGCCGGCACTGCCTGGTTTCATGGGATCCAGTCCCGGTACTGTACTGCAGAGGAATCCGCCGGTTTCCGTCTGCCACCAGGTATCGACGATGGCGGCCTGGCGTTTGCCGACGACCTCGTAATACCATTTCCAGACTTCCGGTTCGATGGGTTCGCCCACGGTGGTCATGTGCTTGAACTTATAGTTGTACTTGGCGGGTTCATCGGGACCGATTTTGCGCAGCGCCCGGATGGCGGTGGGGGCGGTATGGAAAATGTTCACATCCAGCTCCTGGGCGATCCGCCAGGGTCGGCCGGGATCCGGGTAATTGGGGATGCCCTCGTAAATGACCGTTGATGCGCACAGCGCCAGCGGTCCGTAAACGATGTAAGAATGCCCGGTGATCCAGCCGATATCGGCCATGCACCAGTAGACATCCTCCGGATGGATATCCTGGATGTATTTGGACGTTCCGGCGGCATAGGCCAGGTAGCCGCCCGTGCTGTGCTGGCAGCCTTTGGGTTTGCCGGTGGTGCCGCTGGTGTACATCAGAAACAACGGATCTTCAGCCAACAGGGGCACGGGATCGACCCGCTGGCCGTAGTAGTCTTTCAGCACGTCGTTAACGAAATAATCACGGCCTTCGACCATGGGCGTCTCGCTTGAACTTTTGCCGGGATAGCGCTGCCAGACCAAGACCTTGTCGACTTTCTGGCCGTCTTTTTCAGCCAGTTCAACGGCGATATCGGCATTTTGCTTGTGGTTGAGCAGGTTGCCGGCGCGATAGTAGGAATCCATGACGATGAGCACCCGGCTCTGGGAATTGATAATGCGGTCGGCACTGGCCCTTCCGCTGAACCCGCCGAAAACCTCGGAGTGGATCACGCCCAGACGGGCGCAGGCCAGCATGGTAATGGGCAGTTCGGCCGACATGGGCATATGCAGGGTCACGCGATCGCCGGCTTTTAACCCGGCAAAATCCCGCAGCAGGGCGGCGAACTCATTCACCCTGACGTAGAGTTCCTGAAAGGTAATGTGTTCGATTTTTTCCTCTTCGAGTTCGGGTACAAAATGAATGGCGGTCTTGTTTTTATTTTTGGCAAGATGACGATCCACGCAATTGTAGCTGGCATTGATTCTGCCGCCCTTGAACCACTTCCAGCAGGGTGCATCGCTGGTGTCGAGGATTGTATGCCAGTATTCGTACCAGTCGAGCAGATCGGCGTATTCCTTGAAACAGTTCGGGAAATTTTCTAGACTGAACCGATCGAAAACGGACGGATCGGTCAGGTTGGCCTGGGCAATAAATTCTGTGCTTGGATGATAATATTCCTCTTCCCCCCAATGTACTGCAATTTCGGCTTCGGAAGTTTCGACAATTTCCTTATCGGCCATAGATACCTCCTCTTGTTTTGGGTTTAGAAATCAGAAAGATCCGTCTTTTCCATAAAATATATAAAATCCAACCAGTTAACACCCGTACTGAATAATATTCATTAATTTAGGTTGACTTAATTTAATCAAAGTGATTGCATGTTTTTGATTTTGTTCAATCGTTTTCAGCGTCATATAATTATTTGCCTGCGATTGTCAAGGTGATTTTTATTCAGATTGATATTTTTTTCTGTATTTGACATCGCAAATAAAATGGCATAAAAGCCCTTCTCAAAAGAGCTTGAAATCGGCCACTTTTCATTAGACACGGTGGTTTACCACTTATTTAATATTTTCACCGCAGAGTTCGCAAAGAGCGCAGAGAAAAACTTTATTTTTACTTACAACTTTGCGTTTTCTTCTCTACGTGCTCCCACCGGGGCATAGGCCTTAGGCCCTATGGGCCGGAGGCTGCGATCTCGAGCGCAGCGGGCGGTGAACTCGTGTCCAAACAAAAATGACCTCCTTAGTAAGAAGTACGACCAAATTCGACTCGTGCGAAAATGCATGATTACAAAAGCAAGATAGAAAGAGGGTTTTACTACTGGGGCATCGGGGTCATTCGTTACCGTTGGGCTATTCTGCTGGTGACGGCTGCGGTGGCCGGATCAGCGGCAATTCAGCTCCCCAAAATCAGTATCGCCACCTCTGTGGAAAGCATGTTCGCGCGGTACGATCAGACCATTACCGATTACCAGCGGTTTCGCAGTCATTTCGGACGTGACGAGGAAATCGTCCTGCTGATCTCCTCGCCGGATATCTTCAGCCGTGAATTCCTCTCCACCCTCAAGCAATTTCATAGCGATCTGGAAAATTCACTCCCCCTGCTGAAAGAGGTCAGTTCGCTGGCCAATGCACCCTATATCGAGTCCGTTGACCGCGGAATAAGTGTCCGGAGCTTTCTCGACAGCCTGCCGGGGACGGAAGAAGAGGCACAACAGTACCGGCAACATGGCCTTTCATATCCCGGGTACCGAAATGTGTTTTTTACCCCGGATGGCAAACATGCCATTGTGGTCATTAAAACCCAGGCGGTATCGGCCTTGTCGGCCGACGGCCGGCGGTTGCGAGGTTATGCCCGGGGTATCCGCAAGGTCGAAGCGCAACCTTTGCCGGTGCCGCAACAGTCGATATCACAAGTCGAGAATATTGCCGTCATCGGCATTATTGAGACCGTCATCAAGGAATACCAGAGTCCGAACTTCAGTATCGCCTTCAGTGGAACGCCGGTCTACCAGTATCATGTCGAACCGATGATTCGCATCAACATCAAGAGAATGTGTATCGCGATTCTCATCGTTTCGGTTGTGTTCATGCCGTTTCTATTTGGTCGGGGCTCGGGTGCGATCCTGCCCCCGATGACGGTAATTTTGGGCCTGATGGTCGCTTTGGCGTTAATGGCGATGGCGTCGGTTCGCTTCAGCCTGACCTCGTCTATGCTGCCCTCCACCCTGTTGTCCATCGGCCTGACCGCACCGATTCATTTCCTGGTGGTTTATTACAAGCAACAAAAGCGGATCGGGAAGTTCCGGGGTATTATTGCCACCATGAAGCATTCCGGATTTCCGATCACCATGACCAGCTTCACGACCGTGGCGGGATTGATGTCATTTTCATTTGCGGGTATTGCGCCGATTGCGGATTTGGTGAATTTCACAATCGTTGGGATTCTGGCCATCCTGGTGTTTACGCTGGTCACCATGCCGGCATTGCTGTCGATACTGCAGGTTGTTGCGGGTGCCGAGCGGGGTGAGGCGGATTATGAGGCTTCCATTTTCAACCGGGCTCTGCTGGGGTTGGGGCGCCTCGGCGTTACCCGTCCTTACTTCGTTCTTATTATATTCCTGACGGGTACCCTGGTTGCGGGTTATAACATCTCCCGGCTTCATTTTTCGCACAACCAACTGCATTATTTTACAGAAGAATCCGAATTCATGCGGCAGGTCCGGCTGATTGAAGCACAGACCGGTGGATTTCGGGCGCTGGAAGTACTGATCGATTCCCGGCGGCAACGGGGAATCGTCAACCAGGATCTGCTTCAGGCTATCGAACAGTTGGAAACCCATTTGAGGTCTGTGACGGATCGTCATGGGCAATCTTATGTCGGACGAACCCGATCTCTCGTTGATCTCATCAAGGAGATCTCCTGCGCAGTAACATCAAGGGATGAGGGCCCCTGCCGGATTCCGGAAGACACTCCGGCCCTGGCTGAACAGCTGAATTACGTTGGCCGCATAGTGCCTGAGGCGTTGCGAAAATACACGGATGCCGATTTGCAGACCGGCCGTTTGACTGCCATGATGTACTGGAGAGATGCGGCCGACGATGTCGATTTCATAGCCCGGGTGCGGGAATATGCCGCAGCGTTGTTCGACTCCGGCGTCAATGTGGTGGTAACCGGGGTTGTCTCCATCAATTCCAGCATCATTAATGCAATGATGAGCACCTTGGCCATCGGTTACAGCGTGGGATTTTTTCTGATTGCGGCCTTGATGATTCTGGCCGTCGGCGATGTGCGCATGGGACTGTTGGCCATGATTCCCAATCTATTGCCGATTATCATTGCTTTGGGGGTTATGGGATTTTTGGACATCCCGCTGAATACCTACAACCTGATTGGCGGCTGTATCGCCATTGGACTGGCTGTGGACGACACGATCCATTTCTTCCATAACTTCCGCCGTTACTACCTGAAATCCGGTGATATCGACTTTGCAGTGCGCGAGACTTTAGGAACGGCAGGCCGCGCCTTGATGGCAACGACCCTGATTCTGGTTGCCAGTTTCTGGATGCGACTGTTCAGTAATCTGAAAGTGGTCGCTGATTATGGATTGGTGATGGGTATTGCCTTACTCGTGGCCTTTCTGGCCGACGTATTGCTTGCACCGGCCCTGCTGCAGATGTTTTACGGGACCGGGCAGAAGGATTCCCGGAAACGATTTGATGCTCAGCAGGCGCACAGCATATGATGCCTATGAAACGCATGCTCAGGAATATTGTGCTTTACCTGGTCTGTATGGTTGCTACAACAGCGGCCGTATACGCTGTATTTAAATATTCCGCTGAAAAGACACTTCATTTGGATAAGAAACAATGGCATCCGGCGGAACCGGAAACCCAACAAATCGATCCAATCCGTTTGAACAAGGCGCTCGACTACGTTGAAAAACGCCTGCCGACGGCGCGAAGCCTGATGCTGCTTCGCAACGGCAAAACCGTCGTCGAAAAATACTACGGTCACGGTGGCCCCAAGGCCACCGATTACCTGCATTCCCTGAACCTTCCGCTCCTCCAGATCTTAATCGGCATCGCCATCGACCTGCAAATGATCCAGGGGCCGGAGCAACCCCTATCGGCCTTTTTTCCAAAATATTCGACACACAGCCTATCTGATCATTCAGGCCTCCTGACGCTAAACTACTTGCTTGGCGCTGGAGCACCGCTAATTTGGGGTGACCGGAACCCGGACTATTGGGCGTTGTTCTATGCCGCAGACAGAATTGAGGCTGGTTTGCAGGTTATATCCCGGCAGCGGACCAATAACCCGCCGTCGACAAACTTTGCGGCAGCCTATTTGCTGAGCCGGGTAATTGAGCAGGTATCCGGCCAGAGCGTGTTCGACTTTGCCAACCAATACCTGTTCCAGCCCCTGGGGATTAGAACTTATGCGGCTGGCGGTGACGACCTGCCACGCGATCCGATGGTCGGATTTCAGCTCAAAGCACTGGATCTTGCCAAAATAGGTTATCTGCTGGATCAGAAAGGGGCCTGGCGTGGTAACCAAATCGTCTCGCAGGATTGGGTTCGCCGGTTCTTCATGAAGGTCCCTCACGCAGAAATTGACGACACGCCGCAGGGGAACTGGATTAGAACGACGATCAGGGGGTATGAGGGTTTGCTGGCGCGAGGTGATGGCGGGCAATATCTCGTCCTGGTGCCGGCTTTACAGATGGTGGTGGTGAAAACATCATCGAGCCATTTTGCCCTGCCGCAGGATAACGGGCATGACCGGCTGCTGCAGCTGATTATGGGGGCTGTTTTGCAAACACCGGGTTCAGCAGGGATAACGGGCGGTCCCCGGCTGAAGTCAGAAGCAGTAACCGGGGACCATATCGACATCTTTGAACCTAATTATGTTTTCACCACACCGGTGCCGCCGGACATGTTGGATTTTTTCAATCAATTTGCACAGGATATCGCCAGTAAGGACATCCGCCGTATTGCTGCAAACTATGCACGCGGCTACGAAAACGGCAAGGCGACATTTGCCTCGCTGCCTCGACGCTGGCGCAGAATGTTTGCCGGTGGTCCGGGCCACCTGCAGTATGTTCATATTACCAAGATCCGCGTTGAAAATAACCGCGCCTATTTGCGGGGCAATTTGAAATATGCTTACATGAATATGCTATCAGGCTCGATCGGCTTGTTCCCGCTGGAAAACTTGATTAAACTGAAAGGCCGCTGGAGATGGCTCGGCCTGCCGGAAAAGACCGCCCTGCTGGATCGGGATGACTATTTCGATGCCGAACTGAGTGAAAAGCAGCGACGGTTCGTCGATGACTGTGCCGGTTCCCTGGTGGGGGAATCGCAGATTTTCGAAACGGATTGTTTTGCTGAAGCATTCCAATTGACCGGAGGTGGAAAAGAACTGCTGATCGATCGCCTCCAACCTTTTTTGCAAGGCGGGTCCGGGGGACGCCTGCATGTGACCGGTGTGCAGCCAAATGGCGGTGCCTACCGGGTGCAGGGTTATATCGAGGGCAGCACCCTGGGTGATCTCAGTCTGCCGGATGGCCTGCATATGGTTAAGGAAAATGATGCCTGGAAATGGCAGGGCGCCGACAACTCAAAGCAAACGGAATAAAGAATCCGATCACATATAACCCGGCTTTGATCCACCGCGGAGGAGGCCTGAATAATTGCTTTTACTTGCAGTGTTCAACATCCCCAAAGTTTTTCCTAATGCAGGAGTCATAGATGTCTGGAATTGCTAACAAATTACCCGATAGCTACCCTGCTATGCTGAAAGATGTCAAATCCCGAATTCAAGCAGCCCAGATCAAGGCTACCCTATCGGTTAATCGCGGTTTGATTGAACTTTATTGGGATATCGGGAGATCGATCGTAGAGCGACAACGAGCAGAGGGCTGAGGGAAATCCGTTGTCAAGAGATCGTCCCAAGACATTCAAAGGGCATTTCCCGGCACCAAAGGATATTCTTCACAGAATTTATGGTACATGCGGGCCTTTTACACTGCTTGGACTGAAGGGATGTCAAATCTCCAACAGCCTGTTGGAGAAGTCGGCGGCAAAGATTTTTACCTGGATCTGCTGTTTTATCATCTACACCTTCGGTGTTATGTTGTGATTGATTTAAAGGTTGAGGAATTCAAGCCCGAGTTTGCTGGCAAGATGAACTTCTATTTGGCGGCTGTCGATGATCTGGTTCGTCATCCTGATGATAACGCCTCCATTGGTCTGATTCTGTGCAAAGAAAAGAACAGGATCGTTGTCGAATTTGCATTAAATACTTCCAAGCACCCCGTTGGCGTAGCTGAATACAAATTCACCAATAGACTACCCAAAAAATATCAGGCTGAATTGCCGACACCGAAGGAATTAAGGGAACAACTCAGAAAGGCCGCGAAACCCACATAGCAAAGCGAAGTCTGAATACTAAACGACGCCGCAAAGGCCTGCTAGTTTTGCTTGATTGGAGATGATCGAGCAATCAAATCTGTTTCGGTCCTTGAAAATCTGAGTCCCATATTAATCGGCTGGGTTACAGAAAAGAACGACAAGCTAAATAAGGAAAAAGCGGCAAATAAAGTTATAAAATCAGAGGGACCTTTGGGACTTGGACACAGTATGGCCAAAGTTAGTCAACTTAGAATGTCCCGGATTTCACTGACAACTAAGGATCTATGGCAAAAATACTCTCGTTTTTGAGGCTTGAAGTGTCGTTTAAGGAAAAGCCAACCAATGGATTTGGGCCAATTTGCCTTTTCCCTTAGATGCATCTTTTCGACGGTTAAAAGGCCATTCTACGGCCAAATAACGGCCTTGTTTTTAAACTCATGCCTTAATTGTCAACGTTCTACCTTGGTCCGACCCCTCAAGCCTCTTGGTTTTTGGGTTAGAGCACCGATTTTAAATCGCCTGGGGGAAGAAACAAGGGGGGTCGATCAGTGATGGTGGAATCACAAATCAGGGCTCAATCCCATTTTCTTCACAAATATGAATCAAATTCATCGAACACGGCACTGATAGGAATCGCAAAACCGAGACCTTCTGCGTTCGCTACCTTTAGTGTGTTTACACCGATAACGCGTCCGTATTGATCAATAAGGGGTCCACCGCTGTTCCCCGGATTAATGGGAGCATCCGTTTGAATAAAGGAGTAGTCCGAATGTTGGCGGATTCCCGATATGATTCCGGAGGTAACCGTATGTGAAAGTCCAATCGGATTGCCGATCGTGTAGACCTTATTTCCCTGTATAAACTCTTCTAAATCAATAGTTGGGATAAAAGGACAATCCGATTCATACAGTTCCAATAGGGCCAAATCGAGGTTTTCACTGATCTCCAAAATCGTCGCAGAATACTCACCCCCATGAATCAAGATAATATTTATCTCGTCCGTACCGTATTTAATATTATCTAGTTTATCCGTAAGCTCCCCATAGTTGTCTTTGATCCGATTCAGATCTTCCTTTTGTCGTGCAATAGTATCCCCGATTCCCGTGTCGCCAAACGTTCTCATCTGCTTTTCCAGCATGTCGATCTGTCTCTCTTCAGACTCAATATATTGTTTGAGCTGATCCAACTCGGTTTCCATCGCGCCAATCTGGCGTGGATCGATCTCGATCACATGCCGATTGGTGACAACACGGCAAAGTTCATCAATAAAGAACCCCGATCCGGCGCCCCATCCAGTTTGAACGGAAACGGTGGCATTGCGGGCTCTTTCGATTTCATTTCTGGGTGGATAGGCATCCTCAATCTCTTTCTGGATCCCGGTCGACTCGGGCTCGACCTTGGCAATTTCCTCCGAACTTATACTAGGTTGAGGCACATCCTGTTCGGTTTTTTCTCCGCTGGATGAAGACATGAATACCAGAAAAGCCGGGATAAAGATGGCAATCACCGCGACAGCAAGTATAATCACTCGAGACGACCCTTTAACATTCGGATATATCAGTCCCATTGAAGTTTCAAAGCGCCGGCAGTTCATCGGCCTTTTTGAGGCAGGTGCAAGCTGGCGAATGGAAGAGACAGCAGTTGTCAAGCTTTCATTTTTTTCGTTGCGGGCGTTCACGGGAGCATGGTTAGATTTCATATGCGGCATTTTTCCCCTTCCAAAAATAGTGTTTGCCATGGCAAGTCATCATGGTTTCCGGCGGGTTCTAGCGCCAGCTTGAAACCGCTTCTTTTTCAAAACCTATTATCGGCGGAGTTAATTGAGACTTTAGGCATTAAGTTCTCTCTATAATGCGCTCGTGAAAAGTGACCCCCGTGGGACGGCTATGGCTCGGTTTATAGAATTCAGGTGTCAGGGTATTGAGGTGCTAAATCCTGACACCTCTTATGAAACTACATTGGAATGACGAATGTCGAATGTCGAATGTCGAATGACGAATGATGGATTCGCTTCGCTCAGTCTTTTTAAACAGGTAGAATACATTATTCGATGTTCGATGTTGGACGTTCGATGTTCGACGTTCATTAGTTTCTCATTTGATTTGACTGGCCGCTGTCCAGGCCAGCGGCGCTGCTCGTGTGAAACTACCCTGAAATGACTATAGAGCCTGCGCATAAACTTAAAATTGATCAGAATAAATTACAAAATTGTAGGTCCAACATTTTAAATTTGGTCAATGTTCTTTGAAAAATTGGTTAAAGCAGCAATCTGCTGTGCTTCAGGTTA
>Ga0209743_1000305_pt1 | contig 18019 bp, 15 predicted proteins | sample OlaalgELextract2_FD_187378 | JGI IMG/M metagenome (GOLD analysis project Ga0209743, IMG submission 187378) | Olavius algarvensis symbiont microbial communities from Tuscany, Italy - Type G ELBA extract 2 (SPAdes) (version 2) | ecosystem: Host-associated > Annelida > Digestive system >...
GGGGGGGGGGGGGGGGGATGCGGGTTGCGAGGTGCGGGGTGCGGGGACAGGCGCATGGCGCATAGGGCATAGCGCATAGGGTCCCTAGCAAAAATGAGCGATGTCGGTTACGGGTTACGAGGTGCGGGTTTCGGGTTACGAGGTGCGGGTTTCGGGGTGCGAGGTGCGGGTTGCGGGGTGTGAGGCGCGAGGTGCGGGTTGCGGGGTGCGAGGTGCGGGTTGCGGGGTACGAGTTGCGGGGGTGCGGGTTGCGCGTTACGCGTTGCGGGCATTTCGATTTTGGATTTACGATTGCGGATTTTGGATTGAAGGGCCTGATGGAATGTCGAATGACGAATTAAGGAATTCTATCGATTTTTTATTTTTTCCGACTTCCGCATTCCGACTTCCGAATTCACGAACTCTGTCATCTGACTTCTGGTAACGAATTATGGCCAAGAAAAAAGAACATAAAGGCGCGGGACACCGGCAGCGACTGCGGGAACGCTTTCTGGAATCCGGCCTGGAAGGGTTTCACGACTATGAAGTGATCGAACTGTTGCTGACTTTCGGGACACCGCGCAAGGACTGCAAGGAGGCCGCCAAGACCGCTTTGAAAAAGTTTAAGACATTGCAGGGCGTCCTGGAAGCCTCCGATCACGAACTTTGTGAAATCCCGGGAATCGGTCCCAAAAACTCGCTGGGGCTCAAATTGATAAAAGCGGTGTCCGACCGCTTCCTTGAAAAAAAGCTGATCCACAAAAACCCGGTTAACAACTCCAAGGAACTCTTTGATTATCTCTACCACAGCATCCGCGACAAATCCCGTGAATATTTTAAGATTATTTTTCTGGATTCTAAAAATCGGGTTATTTCCACGGAAACTCACTCGAAAGGGACCTTAACCGCCAGCAGCGTCTACCCCAGAGAAGTCGTCCATTCCGCTCTCAGGCACAAGGCCGCGGCGCTTATTTTTGCCCATAATCATCCCTCGGGGGATCCCAAGCCATCCCCCGAAGATATGGCCATAACCCGTCAATTGGTATTTGCCGGCAAGGTAATGGGGATTACGGTGCATGAACACATTATCATCGGCGACAACAGCTACTACAGTTTCGCCGATCACGGCCATATCGCGCAGATGGGAAAGGATTTCAGCGCCAGCATGAACTAATAACCGAAAATGCCTAACCCGGCAAGCCGGAATTGAAGATTGAAGATTGAAGATTTGTTGAATCGCTTCGCTCTATCTTTTTTATTTTAATCGATAGCAGTGCTAGCATATTCAATCTGGCTATAGCATAAATCTTGCGCAAACATGATTTGATTTCAATAAATAGACACTAAATTGCACTAAATGACCTAAAATGCCTAAAAATAAGGATGACGATCATTCTACAAAAAATACAAACAACGAGATCCGGCAGCAAGGTCACCAGTAGCCGAGTGACAACAAGCGAGTAACAAGTAACCAATAGCCAGCATTAAGGAACCAGTGTCGAGGTATCAAGCATCGAGGATCAAGCATCAAGCATCCAGCATCAAGCATCCAGTACCCAGCAACCAGCAACCAATGACTCTGCCCGATAAAAATACACTTGACTGTTTCGGAAAACTTGAAATTGTATTCCCCCTGGGAGACGATGGTTTAAGACATACTCCTGCGCCCTGCCTTGAATGCTCCTATAAAACCGAATGTCTGCGAACGGGGTTGAAAGGTGCCGCCGGTCTTAAGGTGCATGAAGAACAAGTCGACCGATCGTACGATTCCGGAATGATCAGTTTCGTGGAACGCTGGTCCCGTAAAAAAACAATAGACCGCAAGAAGAACAGCGGTAAGGCATGGCGCTTCAGGTGGCGGTCGCTGCGGCGTAAAACGAAACAATCATGATGACTGCTGCGATGACTGCATTTGTCGAACCAGGTCATCCGATTTTTAAAATAGATGAGATATCGTTAAGAAATTAAGGCAACCCTGGTGTGATTTGCGGCGGGCTTGATTCTGAGGCTCTGGCCAACCCGGCGGCCAAGATCACCTAAGCTAATGGAATTCCGATGAATTCCCTCTTTTTATCTTAGGCTTTTCATGCTATAATACAACTTAAATCATATCAGCAACAGCAATCCTTCAATACTTCAATAGACGGGAGCAGAAATTGGCGTTCTGGAATTACAGGGAAGAACTGAGCCAGGCCGATCGGATTAGACGATCCTATTATGAACTTCTCAGGGATGAACTCGACCATTTCCTGCTGCAATATGCCCTGTTGGATTCCTACCAGAATTTTATTGACCGCCAGGTGGACTTTCCCTTTGTCGAAAAGCGAGAGTTAAAACCACGGGCCCGGATTCCGGATTTAGAATATGGCAGTCAAAATGCGTTTTTGGTCATTTTTGTTGAAGATGTCGTGCCCGGCGAACATAAGAAATACATTCGCTTCTTCGATGTCAACAAGACAACCAAGAGCAATCTCATGAAGTTTAAAACGCTGTCGCTTTCCCAGAAGTTCGATCGCAACTGGAAGTATTTGGAGTCAATTAATTTTCGTAATTTCATCAAGTCGCTGTTGCCGGTGGATTATGCCCTGCTGATTCAAAGGGATTCAGCCGGTGTTGCCAAAGGCCGCTACAACCTTTCGCACTTTCACGTTCGCATCGACTGGCCCATCGCCGATGCCGCTGAAAATCTGGCTCAGAGTCTGCGCTATATATCGAAAGATCTGTATGAAAAAGGCGATAAATACGCCGAAGATGTCCAAAAGAAATTCTTTGAATTTTATGGCCTGCCGGTGATGGCCGGTGGAAGAAGAACCGCCGCCATTGTAGCCGCCCAGTACATGAAAAAAGTTCCGGGCATCACCACCGTCTATGCCGGCAGCAGTGAGGCCAGGTCATTGATCCGTATTTCCGAGCGCGGGGTATCTAAATCGGTATTAATGAAGTTTCCGGCCAGTGATATCGAACAGATCGTCGAAAGCAACGGCCTGACGCCGCGATCCTTCAAGAAAAACTACGAGGTCGATCGCCACAAAAAGGAATCAGTTTGTATCTTCCAGGCGACCTATGCCAGAACCTACCATTCCCGCCCGCCGGAAGACGGCAAACTGCGTGAAATCAATCCCGACGTCAACTGGCTGGCTGTCGGTGAACAGCACATCCTTCCCAAACCGGGGGTCTGGAAATATCCGCCCCTGCCGATCAACATTATCTATACTTGAGAGGTTCAGAGGTTCAGGGTTCAGAGGTTCAGGGTTCAGAGGTTCAAGGTTCAGGGTTCAGAGGTTCAAGGTTCTGGGGTTCAGGGTTCAGAGGTTCAAGGTTCAGGGTTCAGGGTTCAGAGGTTCAAGGTTCAGGGGTTCAGGGTTCAAGGTTCAACCGTTACATATAATCCTGAGTTGACTGGTAGAATAGTGTGTTGAGTTGACTAAGTTAATTGGTTGGATGATTAAGTTGATTATTTAAGTGCTCACGAACTCAAGAACTAACGAACTTACGCGTTTCCCAGCCGCCTACGTTCCCGCCTTCTGTCTCTTCTGCATTCCGACTTCCGAATTCAATTTGACCTTCTCACCTTCTCATCTTCCAGCATGAGCCGCGCGCCCAAAGCCCAATACCGAAAACCGAATGCCGAATACCTACGCCTGCCTAAATTCAGCCCTCATCCGGCGCCCAATGCCGAATACCGAATACCTGCTTTCGGCCTCCACCCGCTGCCCTCTGCTCCATGGGGTCATTGCGGCTCGGTGCCGGATATGAATAGGGCCGGGACAGCCTCAGCGGTATCATCGTGTTCAAGCAAGCCCGTCAGCGGATTCATGCGCACTTTGACCACGTTGTCCGGCAGGTCGAAGGATTGCTTTGATTCGTCAGATATAGCGGCCTGCATCAATTGGATCCAGATAGGCAGGGCTGCCCTGGCACCGGTTTCTTTATCTCCCAGGCTGCCTCCTGAATCGCGTCCGACCCACACCCCGATGGCAACGGCCGGCGAAAAACCGACAAACAAGGCGTCCTTGTACTTGTTGGTGGTGCCGGTCTTACCGCCAAGCGGGCTTTGAAGCCTTTTGGCCCGGCGGCCGGTACCCTCCAGAACAACCCCTTCGAGCATATTTGTTGTTATAGCAGCCCCCTCGCGGCTCATCACCAGCCTTCTTTGCGGCTTGGCGCGCCAAATGATGTGTCCGCGGTGGTCGGTGACTTCCATGATACCGAAGGGTGCGATCCATTGACCTCCGCGGGGAAAGACGGCATAGGCAGCCGTCAGATTTTGCAATGACACTTCCGATGTTCCGAGGGCCAATGATAAATTCGGCTCGAGCTTTGATTCAATGCCGAGCCGGTGGGCAAAGCCGGCCACCGGCTGGGGACCCAGCCGTTCTATTAGACGCACGGCCGGTATATTTTGTGATATGGCCAACGCTTTACGCAGGGTTATCTCGCCTAGATACTTTTTGGAAAAATTTTCCGGCTGCCAATCATTGTCCCGGTTGGCGCCGCGGTAAAGGACCGGGGCATCGAGGATCATGGCATTTTGGGACATTCCCTGTTCGATGGCGTAGGCATAGACAAAAGGCTTGAATGCGGAGCCGGGCTGGCGTTTGGCAATGGTTGCGCGGTTATAGGGGCTTTCGTAGAAATTGCTTCCACCGACCATGGCCAGGATGCCGCCGGATTTCACATCCAGACAAATCAGAGCGGCCTGGGGGTCGGCCGGTTCAATATTATTTTTCGTCATTCGGTCCCGCAGGGCCAGCAGGCCTTCATCCACTGCGGATTGAGCTGTTTCCTGCAGATCGAGATCAAGCGTCGTATAAATCGAAATCCCGCCCTTGTAAAGCTGCGATGCGCCCAGGGGCTCTTCCAGGATCTTTTGAATGTATTCGACGAAATAGGGCGCCCGGTTCAAATTTTTGCGACCGGCGCCAAGCTCAATTTCGGAATTAAGCGCCTGTTCAAATTCCTCGCGGGTGACATTTTCCATTTCGAGCATTTGCTTCAGCACAATATTTCTGCGCTTGCGGGCCAAATCGATGTTGACCAGGGGTGAGTAGCGTGATGGGGATTTGGGCATGCCCGCGACCAGGGCGCATTCGGCCAGGTTCAGCTCCTGGACCGGCTTGCCGAAGAAAATTTCAGCCGCTGATTTGACACCATAGGCACCGCTGCCGAAGTAGACCTGGTTTAAATATAGTTCCAGGATCTCATCTTTGGTGTAGCGGCGCTCGAGCTGAAATGCAAGAATGGCTTCCTTGATTTTGCGAACGATGGTTTTGCGCGGCGTCAGAAATATAGTTTTGGCCAACTGCTGGGTGATGGTGCTGGCGCCCTCTACAAATCCCCCGGCCAGAATATCTTTGATGATGGCCCTGGCAATACCTTTAATATCGACACCGCTGTGCTGATAGAATTTGCGGTCCTCAGTGGCAATTAGGGCTTCCTTCAGCTGGCGGGGTATAATTTGCAGAGGTACGGGATCCCTTTTCTCAAGAAAAAGCTCGGCCAATAGTTCCTTGTCGGCCGAATAGACACGGGTAACGGCATGCGGCCGAAAGGTCTCCAGTTTCCTGATCTGAGGCAGATCCCGGGTGAAGGCAAAAAAGGCTCCTGCCGTTACGCCGATTGAAATGCCGCCGAGCAGAACCACCAGGACGGTGGCAGCTTTTTTGCGAAAAATGTGCATTGTTGGAAGGCCTTGACTAAACTTGACAATAGTTGTATCTAATCCGCCTTACAAAATAAACTTAAGGAGACATCGCATGTCCGCTGATCATCTTCATCACCATGACCATGATTCCACTGAAGAGATGTCTTTTGACGACAAACTGGCGAAATTGCTCAGTCACTGGATCAAGCACAATGAGAACCATGCTATAAATTACAGGAATTGGTCTGAAAAAGCAAAGAGAAACGGCAAGGACGAAGCCGCCGCACTGCTGGAGGCGGCGGCGGATATGTCGCTGGCTGTCAATGAGAAATTTGAAGCGGCGTTGGCCGGACTGGATATAGCCTAAAACTTCGATCTAATCCGAATATGAATCTTTGGAGATCGATGGCAAAACTGTTGGCCGCATTTCTATCCCCAAGGGAGAAGATAAACCGTACTACACTGTCAGAAACAAATACTTTATTAGAGTCGGCAGCACTAAAAGAATTGCATCCAGGGAAGAGATGCTCCGGTTATTTGAAGCCTCAGGGGCGATTCACTATGACCTGGTCGAGTTGGATAAAGCCAAGATCAGCGATCTGGATATCGGTCAGGTTGCAGAATACTTCACCCGATATCATATCTCATTCCTTGAGGAATCCGAGGAGGAACGGCAGCGGCTGATGCTCCACGCTGATATTCTGGGGCAAAATTACAAACCGAAATCCTATCCTGGTTCGCTTCATGGAAAACCTCGGGTACGTGGACAAACTCGGCCGGGGATTGCCTATGGTTTGCAGCGCAGCAAAAAAGCTTGGAACCCATGTTGAGTTTCAGGAATCAGGAGACGAATTCAAGGTAACACTCCCTTTAAGAAGGCAACCATAAGCGGCGCATCTTAATAATTAAGTCCCTTTTCTTCACAATTGACAATCCTTAAAAAGTGGAATTTAGAAATCGCTTCCAGATATTTAAGGCGTTGTACGAACCTGTGAAATATCCGGAGAAATTCCTTGAGCGCTGGGTCTTAAACTGATAGATGGATAGTTGTTTGATATAAATGAATATACAGCACTGGAGAAGCGTATGCGTTTTTTCAACACCGCCGGGCCGGTTAATCATGTTGATCATTATTGTTTGCCGCCATTGGGACGCCTAAATCTTGAAGATATTCTTTCTATGATTGATCAGAAAAAATATTTCGTCCTGCATGCTCCACGGCAGACGGGAAAAACGACCTGTTTAAAAGCCCTTATGGATTATCTCAATGGCGAGGGAACTTACCGTGCATTATACATTAATGTCGAGTCGGCGCAAGGGGCAAGGGAAAATGTTCCGGACGGCATGGCTGCCATTTATCACGAATATGCGGGCAATGTTGAATACTACCTTGGGGACAAGTCCTGGCGATTAGATGATGTCGAAGTTAGGCGACGATATGGCCGTGAAGTTGTCGCCGGCGCTTTTTCCGCTTGGGCAGTTGCCAATGATTTACCGACGGTGCTTTTGCTGGATGAAATCGATTCTTTGATCGGGGATATGCTAATATCCACGCTTCGCCAATTAAGAGCCGGATACAATAAACGGTCTGATAATTTCCCCCAGTCCGTTATCCTTTGCGGCGTCCGGGATGTCCGGGATTATCGCATCCATTCTGATTTGGAGAAGACGATCATTACCGGGGGAAGTGCATTTAATATCAAGGCCAAATCCTTAAGACTCGGAGATTTTAATCAAAGAGAGGTAACAACCCTTTTAAATGAGCATACCATTGAGACGGGCCAGGAATTTGATGCGCAGGCACAGTCATTAATATGGGAATTTACTCTGGGGCAGCCTTGGCTCGTAAATGCCCTGGCCTATGAAGTCTGTTTTGAAATGAAAAAAGGCCGGGATCGCAAGCTACCCATTACCCGGGAAATGGTGATCACAGCCAGGGAAAACCTTATCGGGCGTCGTGAGACGCACCTGGACCAGCTCGTGGATAAACTTGGAGAGGAGCGAGTTAGAAGTGTCATTGAGCCGGTTCTATCAGGAAAGGCAATGATGCAGCCGGCAAAACCCGATGATATAGAATATGTGAAAGATCTTGGACTAATACATATTGCCCGAAACGGTGAACTGACGGTTGCTAACCCCATATACAAAGAAATAATACCCCGTGAGCTTTCCTGGAACGTCCAGACAGCTATCGCTCAGAAAGTCTCCTGGTATGTATTGCCGAACGGAAAGCTGAATATGGAGAAATTATTATCTGCTTTCCAGGAATTTTTTCGTGAAAACTCAGAACATTGGATCGAACGATTTCAATATAAAGAGGCGGGACCGCAGCTTCTTTTGCAGGCTTTTTTACAGCGAATTATCAACAGTGGCGGACGGATCGAGCGGGAATATGCGCTGGGTCGAATGAGGACCGATCTTTTGATTTTCTGGCCGTCAGGAGCTCATACGGCGGATAAACCTGCTGCCGACAATGGTCGGACAAACTTGCAGAAAATTGTGATCGAACTTAAGATTCTCCATAAAAATTTAGAAAAGACCATTGCTGATGGTTTAAGTCAGACTTTTGAATATATGGCCAGATGCAATGCAGATGAGGGGCATCTTGTGATATTTGACCGTGACAAGCAAAAATCCTGGGATGAAAAGATTTTTATGCGAGACGCGAAATTTAATGAGGAAAAGATCCTGATATGGGGAGCATAGGTGCGTTGTGACATCATATCGACCTTTTTTCTCTATAAAACAAGACAGGATTTACATCTTAGAATCATGTACGATTCGCGCTCATTCAGCCTTTCAACACCCCGCTCAGCTTCTCACCTAGCTCTTCAAGAGTATAGGGTTTCGCCACAACCCCGCGGAAGCCGTGCTTTTCAAAATCGGTCAGGCCCGGGTCTTCGGAATAGCCGCTGGAAACGATCCCCTTGACCCCGGGATCCAAGGTCATCAGCTCTTGAATGGCCTCTTTGCCGCCCATGCCGCCGCGCACTGTTAAATCCAGGATGACGGCGTCAAAGGGGTCACTCGATTGCAAGGCCGCCTGGTAGGCGGCAACCGCTTCAGCGCCATCGCCGGCAAAATCAACCTGGTAACCCAAATGCTCCAGAATCTCGCCGGCCAATTCGCGGATACCCCTGTCATCATCCATGACCAGTATTTTACCCACACCGTAGATCGGTTCGTTACAGGCCTTTTCCAACGGCACTGTTTTGCCGGCGGGTTTGGAGCGGGTCGCCGGCAGATAAATATTAAACGTGGTTCCGGCATCGATTTGTGACTCCAGCGAGACACCACCGCCGTGCTTTTTAATAATTGAATGGCAGATGGATAATCCCAGCCCCGTGCCTTTCTGTTCTCCCAGATCCTTGGTGGAATAGTAAGGATCAAATATTTTACCAAATTCAGCTTTCGGAATACCGTGACCCTGATCGGTAATTGATATTTTGACATAGTCGCCATTTTCCAGTGAATCAATACCAGCGGGCGCCGTAATATTTGTGACGGCGACATCAATGTGGCCGCCCTGGGGCATGGCTTCTCTGGCATTCATCACGATATTGTGAATGGCCTGACCAATCTGGGATTGATCGACCGCGACCCGCCAAAGATCGGGGGCAAAGTGGTACCTGCTTTTAATATTGGAGCCGCTTAAAGTAAAATCTACCGAATTTATAACGAGGCGGTCAACGGCTGTGACCACTTTGCGGGGGGCACCTCCCCTGGAAAAAGTAATCAGCTTTTGAGTTAACTTCCTGGCGGCTTCGGAAGCCTGCAACGCTTGGTCCAGGAGCCTGAAAGCTTTATCGCCCTGGTTGAGATACCGCCGGGCTAGAGTGATATTTCCGATGATGGCAGTCAAAATATTGTTGTAGTCATGGGCGATTCCACCCGAAAGCGCCGCCATGGAATCCAGTGCGCGATGCTTATTAATTGCTTTTTCTTCGCTTAAAGATTCATTCTTAATCTTACCGCATTTTTGCATGGCGGATTTGCTGTTCTTCATCGATGATCACCTTCAATATCAACAATTTTTAGCTGGTTCAAATTAAATGATTCCAGTGAGCAGGAAAATGTTGAGGTTTTTCTCGGCAATTGGCTGAAATCTTGGAAAAATTGATATTATTTTTCAAAGGATCTCTTGGCTAAAAAAGTGGCAGAGCTTTATTGGCAGAAAGCCCGTTTGCTTTATCCGAATATCTGAGTGCCTTCCAATACCTTTTTCTTGAACTTCCCCCGATTTTTAGTGGCTCAGGCGGTTTTTGAAAATCCGGTGTACTGGTCAAAATTTGGGTCCATTTTTTTTCCGTAAATATCTTGTCCCGAAAATTTGAATTCGATATGCGAAGGATCAATGGTGCCGTCTGCGGCCGCGTTTTGTTGAATCTCAAAAAAGACGGTGGCCGAGTAGTTGGCTGAATCGTAATACACGCTCTTGGGCAGGGAAGAAATCTTTATATCGGTCGACGGAATGGACATGCCGAAATTGTAGGCCTGACCGGGACCGTTTCCCACAGCCCGGTCGATCTGCCAGTTGGCCACATTCTCGACCGACTCGCGGTCCATGGCCTTGTCGAACTGAAATCGCATGGTAAAAGTTTTGGTCGCGTTGGCCGATTCCAGGTATGTGTCCAAAGCCGAGATCGGCGTGTTACTTCCCATCAAAAATGGAAATGTACTGGCAGACTGGGCATATACAATTTTGGGCGGATCCACCTTGTACATATAGCGACTCAGGTTGTCAGCCAGAACGGCTTGATCTTGAATTTCCAGAAAATCAACCAATTCTTGGGCTTGATCCATGTCACCCATGTCGGCATAAGTATAACCCATTTCGGCATACGCATCATAAAAGTCGTCTTTGAGCGCAATGGCTTCTTCAAACATGGCAATGGCTTCTTCATTGCGGTTCTGCCGGCTGAAAGTTATACCCAGGCCGAATTTTCCGGCCGGATCTTGCCGTTCCATCTGTGCGACTTTGCTGAACTGGGTTTCTGCATCACTAAATCGTTCCACATTCAAATAAGCCTGCCCCAGTGTATAAATATTGGTTGCATCGGGATTTAGCCTAGCCGCCGCTTCGTATTCCGTGGTTGCGTCCTCATGGCGATCCAGTGAAAAATAAAGGTTACCGAGTTTGTTGTGGGAATCATCCCGGTAAGAATCCAATCGAATCGATTCCTGATAGGCTTCAATTGCCTTTTTCGGATCGTCCAGGTTGAGATGCGCCTGGGCCATATAGTGCGCTGCATCGACGGAATAGGGTGAGTCCGGCGCCAGTCCGATGGCCCTTTTAAATTCTTTGGCCGCACCTTCAAAATCCTCGTCCATATAGCTGTCTATGCCGCTTTGAAGGGCGCTGTTGGCCAAAGACTCAAGTTGATATGATTTCTGGTTGGCAAAGGCCAGGATATTCTCGGCCGCGCCGACACTGAAAATGTCCATATGTTAAATATTCCGTTTATAAATATAGTTTATAGCGCAACGATCCATGAATTTACGGTTTTAAAAACGGGTTTCGCATGCATGTCTGCCATGAAAAGTTTCCGCTATTTCTATCGGCCAGTTGAGCGATTAACTTAAATGTTTTTTTCGATTGCTAATTCTATAAAAGAGAACCGCGAGGGTTGCTTATCTCAATCTTAGTGCTCTTTTGGCTGAGAGCGTGACGAAACCCGCTAAGGTGACTGGCGGAATGCTTCAATCGATTGGCTGATGTTTTCATGGGTTTTTGCTAAACTTATACACGGCTCTACCCGCTCCGCTTTTCGAATCGTGGGAAAACTTCAACTTAAAGCGTCAAAAATTTGACTCTTCTGCGAGTGCGCGATGCGACATGTAAAATCATATCCGTCTGAAATTATTTAAAAAAATGGACCGATAAGATTTTGGCATATATATTGCTTTTCTTAAACCCTAAGTTAAAGTTCAACTCAGTTATCAACCACTTATTCGCTGCTGGAATTCATTACTTTTTAGCAATTTCCAAACCATAAACCAACCCGGCTTCTACTGCATATATACAATGATTTAAGAGTATTACATTCATGGGAGCATGTAACCCAGTGGGCGGAGCTATATAAATGCGCAACTCTGTAGATAAAACCATTGGGAGGATACATGCCGGAACGACTCGATCGTACAGACACCATCAATGGAATAAAAAATGAACAAATTAGATCAGCAGCATTCACTTTATTCTATTCAGCAATTAAGTACTAAGTTAAATATTCCCAAATCGACACTCCGTTTTTGGGAAAAAGAGTTTGAAGGCATTTTGTTGCCTTTGAGAACAGATGGCGGACAGAGACGTTACACCGCTGAGCATATATCTGTTGTCAGGGAGATTAATTCGCTGAAAGAGAAGGGAATGAGTTTGGCCGATATTAAAAAAACGCTTGGAGGCATCTATAATAGAGGCCGGTCAGACGGTGAAGGCATTGATCTTTTAGCCGAAAGGGTGGCAGGGGTTGTGCGGTCGGAAGTTGTAAGGTTTTTCGAAGAGGGAGAATGAAAATTCTAGATAGCAAAAACATCTTGATAACTGGTGGGACCGGATCATTTGGCCGAAAATTTTGTGAAACAGTACTTGAAAGATATAGTCCTAAGAAACTTATCATATTCAGCAGAGATGAGCTTAAACAATATGAAATGAGACAAAAATTTCCTGATGATTCGTCTGTCAGAAAGAGTCCCATGCGGTATTTAATTGGCGACGTACGTGAGGAAAACAGGCTATTGCATGCTTTCAATGGGGTGGATATCGTCATACATGCCGCGGCGTTGAAACAAGTTACTTCTTGCGAATACAACCCAATGGAAGCTGTCAAAACCAACGTCATTGGCGCTATGAATGTTGTAACTGCAGCCATTCATGCAGGTGTAAAAAAAGTTATCGCTCTGAGCACAGATAAAGCTGCTGGACCAATAAATCTCTATGGTGCGACTAAGTTATGCTCGGACAAGATATTTACCGCAGCCAGAGCATATGCCGGAGCACAGGAAATATCTTTTTCAGTTGTCCGGTATGGCAATGTATTCGGTAGCCGAGGATCAGTCATTCCATTTTTTCTGAAAGAAAGATCAAAGGGAGTGTTGCCGATAACTGATGAGCGAATGACCCGATTTTGGATAACTCTTCAGCAGGGCGTTGACTTTGTGCTTGCCTGTATTGAGCGTATGAAGGGTGGTGAGGTTTTTGTTCCAAAAATTCCGAGCATGCGCATTACAGATTTAGCAAAAGCCATCGCGCCGGAATGCAAACTTAATATTATTGGCATTAGGCCCGGTGAAAAGATACACGAGGTCATGATTGGTAGTGATGATGCCCGGATTACCCTGGAGTTTGACGATCACTTTGTTATTGGTTGGAATGGACATAACAATTTCTCGCGGCATAAACGCTGTCCTCTGGGCTTTAGCTACAGGAGCGACAGCAATGACCAATGGATCACTGCCGAGCAACTGCGAAAATACATCCAGGAGTTCCTGATCGATCATCCGGAGTGCGCCCAGTGATTCCATATGGAAAACAGGATGTTGCTGCAGAGGAAATTGATGCGGTCGTCGAGATACTGAAAGCAGAGAGGCTTACTCAAGGGCCTGTAATTTCCCAATTTGAAGAAGCAGTTGCAGCTTATTGCGGTGCGCGCCACGCAATTGCGGTATCGAATGGTACAGCGGCTTTGCATGTTGCAGCAATGGCCATCGATATTAAATCCGGAGATGAAGGAATTACGTCGCCCAACACATTTCTTGCTTCCGCCAACTGCTTACTATTCTGCAGGGCGATACCTCGTTTTGCCGATATTGATCCCGTTACCAACTGTATCGATCCGGATAAAATCAAAAAATCTATCACCCCCCGAACACGTGTTATTATCCCAATAGATTTTGCAGGACACCCCTGCGAAATGGAGACAATATGGGAGCTTGCTTTAGAGAATAATTTGTCCGTAATCGAAGACGCTGCGCATGCCATCGGTACTTCATGGGCAGACCACCAGGGCGACTGGCATAAAGCAGGGGCCTGTTCCCATTCCCACCTGACAATCTTTAGCTTTCATCCTGTCAAAACGATTACAGCAGGTGAAGGAGGGATGATTCTCACCAACGACCCCGGCCTGGCTGCCAAATGCCGTCTGCTCCGCAACCATGGCATTACCAGAAAACCAACGAAATTTACACATCAAAATTCTGCGATCTTCGACAAACAATTTCCCCCTCCCTGGTACTATGAAATGCATACCCTTGGTTATAATTATCGTATAACAGATTTTCAATGTGCTTTAGGGTTAGCTCAAATGGAGCGTCTTGATCAGTTTGTTACCAGACGGCGGGAAATATGGACCCAGTATAGTAGTGCACTGGAAGGAATCGAAGGTTTTCAAATACCCGTCGAAAGAGAAGCTACCCGGTCCGCGTGGCATCTCTATGCTGCACAAGCTGATGAGCGCGATGAGCTCCTAAAGTTTCTCCATGAAAAAGGCATTGGCGCACACGCGATGTACATCCCAATACATCTGCAGCCATACTATCAAAAACATTTCTCCTATGAAGTGGGTGATTTCCCATATGCCGAAGCATACTTCAAAAAATCCATCATTCTTCCTTTGTATCCTTCCTTGACAGATGCGCAGGCAGAGTACATCACAAATCAAGTCAAGACATACTATCAAAACTGATACCCCGTTTATGCCCTTCAATCTGTTTACTGCCTTTCACGTCAACTTGGCCTACTCGTCTATCCCCGCAAGCCACTATGGTTGGGTTTTGGACAATTGCTATTGGCCGCTTTTGGATTTGTGCAAGTCACTGCAGATTAAGATGGGAATAGAGTTCAGCGGACAGACGTTGCGCAGACTATCAGAGCTTGACCCTCTTCTTTTTCGAACACTGAAAGATCTCATTCAGGGTGGCTTAGTTGAACCAATTTGTGGTGGGGAATACCAGTCTATCGGGCCACTATTGCCATTCCAAGACAATCTATTCAACTACCAAGCCGGCAAAGATACGTTTCGATCTCTTTTGAATTGGGATGCGAAGTTGCTTTATCTGCCGGAGCAGACGATTTCACGGGGTTTGCTTGACACAATACTCAAAGCAGACTTCAGTTTCGTCCTGCTGGAATGGAATAATGCTAAAAAGTATGGAGGTCTTGGGTTTTCTGACCGGACGCTGTATGGATGCCCCCAACTGGCACATTCGGATTCAGGCCGGCTTCGAATCATCTGGAATCACTCTGTCGTTTTCCAAAAAGTACAGCGCTATGTATTTGGTGATATACCCATGCATGAAGTAACCTCTTACCTTATGTTGCATGAGTCGAAAGGTGGAGGGGGGTTATGCTTTTATGGCTCTGATCTTGAGGTCTTCGGTTATTATCCCGGCAATACCATTCAAGAAAAAAGTCGATTAGCGAATGAACGCTGGAAAAGGTTTAGAACGCTTGTGGTGAGCCTTCAAGGGGATTCTCAGTTCCTTTTGCCATCTGAAGCCGCAGATCTCTGTGCCTCCGAGGAAAAGGTCGAAGTGGGCCAGGCTTCTTCGCCGATACTTTGCAAAAAGCAACCAAAGTACAATCCCGTGCGTTGGGCGGTTTGTGGACGGGGAGCGTCACAGCTTAATGCTGAATGCTTTCGCTTGAGCCTTGAGATGGAAATTCTGAAACAAGCGGATCTGATCAGCTCTTCAGAAGAATCTCGCTTGAGGAGTCTTTTAGCGCCTTGCTGGGCAAGTGATTACCGGACTTTCACAACCGAGGAAAAATGGACGCAAGCCGGGGTTGATATCGCAAGGGCAAAAATTGCACAAAATAAGGTAAAAAGAAATCTGATCTCCAAACTAAAACCTGATTCCCAGGAAATCCTTTTTTTTGGATCACCGGAATCGAGGGGGGCTAGTGTATATGATTTAGCGGTGCAGTTTCCTCCTGGCAACGTCTTTCCAGGCGCCAACGCCACGAACGGGGGCAAGCCATTGCCTACCCAATGGGAAGAGGTGCAGTGCTATCGAGACGGATCCATTCGGCAAGCACGAGTGGCGGTGATCCTGGATACATCGTCAAGTCATTGCCACAAAATCGGGTTTGTAGGACATGATATGGCGCTGGTGACTAAGCCGTTTGAGTTTCAGCCGCAATTAGAAAATGATTCCGTCCACATATCGTGGAACTGTCGGCGAGGACTCTGTATTGATTCGGCAGCGTTCCCATCATTTTCCACAAATCCCGTTTTCGGCACCATTGCCCACGGGTTTTTTGATTCCATCGAGTGGGATGCCGACTTTTACAGCGGCGGTGTTCAATTAGATGATGGACATCACCTTTTTCACGATCTGGTGCCGGTCGAGAATGTCGGGTGCTGGTCGGGGCCCATAAGGGACATTGTAGAGGTTAAAGTTTCTGTTGGTCCGGTCATTCAACGAAAACGGTATTTTATCTACCATGACTTTCCGAGAATCGATTTAGAGCAAACATTTCTGACAAAAGGCCTCTCCTCCCTAGCATTTCGGGCTGGAATCGTCACGCTGCTACCCCGGGGATGGCGCAGGGAAAAGCTAATGTTGATGACTCAAAACGGTGGTAGATACCCTGAGATCTATCCACTTACCGGTTCAAAGGTCACACACAGCGACCCTTCCAAAACCGGGGTTTCAAGCAGCAACTGCCTGGGGGCAACCGGTGGTTGGATCGCATTTGGTGATGGCGAAAAAACTCTTACCATTTCCCGCGACATGATGCAGAATTACATGGTGCCTCTAATCAAATACGAAGAGATCGGACCGCACTTTTTTGCGAGGGTATATCACACACTCGGAGAACGGGATGAGACCAGCCTTTTCAGTTACAGGGGCCACCTTTCAACCAGGTTTGCCCTGATTTTATCGCCAGGCAAATCCATATCGCCGGGCTATACACCTCATATGGTCCTGCAGGCGACGTCAGTCACCTAATGTCTATTCTAACGCTCCAGGATACTGGTTTTGCACTTAAACTGATGGCCTTTTAAAAGCAGGGTCCTCATTCAGACAGTATTTATCTTTGATGCAGGAAAATGAAAATTCATACTGGCTTACCCCAATTTGTGGCCGAAATATCCAGCAATCATAACCGGAGCCTTGACCGATGCATCCAATTCCTTGACAAGGCAGCGGAGATCGGCTGCAGCGCGGCAAAGTTCCAGCTCTTCAAGATCGACCAACTCTTTGCTCCGGAGATCTTAGAAAGGAGTGAAGAACACCGCCGCCGAAAAGCATGGGAGCTTCCCGTGTCGTTTTTGCCCGATTTGGCTGCCCGCTGCCGTCAGAAAGGTATCCATTTTGGTTGCACCCCATTTTATCTCAAGGCCGTGGAAGAACTTCTGCCATTTGTGGATTTCTACAAGATTGCCTCCTACGAGCTGCCGTGGCATGATCTTCTGCGCGCCTGTGGCCGAACGGGAAAACCTATCATCCTGTCTACCGGAATGGCGACAATGGATGAAGTGAGAGCTGCAGTAAATGTACTCAAAAATTCCGGATGCAAAGATTTGACTTTATTGCACTGTGTTTCTGCTTATCCGACGCCTGCCGCCGAATGTAATCTATCTGCAATCAAAACGTTTTATACTGCTTTCGGTAATAAGCCTTCATCGATGAGCTTGCATTTCGGTTGGTCCGATCACAGTGTTTCGCCAGCTGTTATATACAGGGCTGTACACCGCTGGAATGCTGAATTGATAGAATTTCACCTCGATCTCGACGGTCGAGGAGAAGAATACGCCTCAGGTCATTGCTGGCTGCCTGACACAATCCGGCAGGTGATTCAATCGGTCCGTTTTGGTTTTGAAGCCGACGGCAATGGACGAAAGACACCGCCACCTTCAGAACTCTCTGATCGCGATTGGCGTTCAGACCCTCATGACGGCCTCAGGCCCGTCATGAAGACGCGGGAGGAATGGAGGCGTTTGACAGCGAGGAAGGCCTATGATCGATAAAAATTATATCGTCGCAACAATTAGGCCTTGGAATATAAATGTGTTTAACGAAGTCATTGTTAAATATCCAGGAAAATGGCATCTGCTTACCGATCCAACAGATTTGACAATAGAATTAATAAACGGAACTATAACCCAAAAAAAGGCTACAGTGTGACCGGATCTGTCACACTGATCTGATAATATCTTCTCCAAAAACTAAGGAGGAGATATTATGGATATCGATCATCTCAGAGCACGATTTCCCGATGAGAACGCGTGCCGAACATTTTTTGAGTCTATCATATGGCGAAATGGACGAGTTTGTCCGCATTGCGATTGTTCAAAGTCCTATCGAATCTCAGGCCAAAGTTCAAGGCCTGGGCTATATGAGTGTGACAAGTGCAAGCGGCAATTTACCGTAACCACGCATACCCCGATG
>Ga0209743_1000307_pt1 | contig 17918 bp, 15 predicted proteins | sample OlaalgELextract2_FD_187378 | JGI IMG/M metagenome (GOLD analysis project Ga0209743, IMG submission 187378) | Olavius algarvensis symbiont microbial communities from Tuscany, Italy - Type G ELBA extract 2 (SPAdes) (version 2) | ecosystem: Host-associated > Annelida > Digestive system >...
TGTTAATTCAAACATATACCTATCGTCAACGAGTTAAGAATGCAAGTCATTTTTGCATTAAACTGGAAAATCTTCGCTTTACTTTTATGCGAACTTTAGCAACAATATCAAACGGTTCTGAATATCCGTTCGAACACTATTTATTGAAATCACCTCATGTTTGCGAAGGATTCTTCAAATAGAACATTTTCGCCACCAAGACACCAGGGCACAGAGTTTTTTATAAATTTTTTTCTTTGTGTCTTAGTGCCTTCGTGGCTAATTCCGGTTTATACGGGTTGGGAAATTGATCTATCAGCAGCTTCTAATTATCAACCAAGACGCGACACCGAATTACCGTCATTTAAATTTTTACCATGGCTAATATAAGGCAAAAAAGCTGGTTTTCGACTGCCGTATTTTTGGTCATTGCATCTTGTATACCTCTGTTCTTTTTCATTTATGCCAGGACCTTTTCTTCCTACCAGCCTTCGCGTGGGAATTTAGGAAGAACGCCCCAAACATATCTTCAGCAACAGGGTACTACCTCCATAGGCGAGCAGCAAAAGAAAGTTACCATGCGCCTCAATAAAAAGATCTCTGCCGGCAAAGCAGAGCTGGTTTATCGCGGCCTGGTGGGACAATCCAAGTTCCAGATTGATGTCATCCTGCCGGAATTTGATCCACATGTTTCTTATCCCTATCAATTTAGCATTTCGGATGCCAAAAAATCCTTTCGGATAGTGAATCGCAATTTCAAATTGATCTCGGCGAAGAAAGGGGCGCTGCGAATCAAGCAGATCAAATCCCGGTAATCCATTTGGCAAAAGTGAAATCCACAACAGCCTGCTAAGCTGTGTCTGGACCTGCCATGATTTCAGCATGTAATGGCCTCAAACGTCATAATAAGGAGGAAATATGATTACACTTAATGTGAATGGAACAAAAAGACCAGTTGATGCAGACCCGGAGACCCCTCTGTTGTGGGTACTGAGGGACAACCTGGGGATTACGAGCGTGAAATATACCTGCGGCATTGCCGAATGCGGAATTTGTACGGTTCTCATTGACGGCGAAGCCCAGCGTTCCTGTGTTGTCAATTTGGAAGACATCCAGGAAAGCGACATCACAACCATTGAGGGCCTGCCCGAGGACCATCCGGTCAAGGTTGCTTGGATCGAAAAGCAGGTGCCCCAGTGCGGATACTGCCAGCCGGGTATCATGCTCCAAACAGTTGATTTATTATCGCGGATGCCGACTCCAACCGAAGAGCAGATCAACGATGAGATGGATAATGTGATTTGCCGTTGCGGTACCCATCCAAAAATTAAAAAGGCGATCCGGTTCGCTGCCGAAATGACTGCCAAACAGGGAGGATAAAGCATGAAAACAGATATTTCGAGAAGATCCTTTTTAAAGCAAAGCAGTCTGGTCATTGCCGTAACCGCGCTTTCAAGTCCCTTGAGAATGTTTTATGTTTCTCCGGTAAAAGCCGCGGCGGAACTCCCATTCAAACCCCATGCTTTCCTGGAGATTGCGTCGGATGATACAATTACCGTCTGGGTGGGCCAGACCAATCTCGGCCAGGGCACCTACACCGGTATTCCCATGGTGATAGCCGATGAACTGGATGCGGACTGGGAGTTGATCCGGGTGAAGCCTGCGCCCGCGGGAGAGCCGTTTAAAGACCCTTTATGGCATGCACAGTTTACCGGTGGTAGCACGAGTATCCGGCACCGGTGGGATCTGCTGCGGACGGTGGGGGCGGCAGCACGGCAGATGCTGGTTGAAGCCGCAGCCGGGCAGTGGGGAATTTCCACGAAAAAATGTGTCACAAAAGATGGCAAGGTCATGCATCCGGACGGACGCAGCATCACCTATGGGCAGCTGACGGTAGCTGCCGCAAAACGTCCGGTTCCCGATAATCCCCCCCTGAAAAATCCCAAGGACTACCGTATTATCGGCACCCCAAGGGAGCGAATGGATATCCCGGAAAAGGTCATGGGCAGGACCGTTTACGGAATGGATTTCACCCTGCCGGACATGTGCATTGCAGTGGTGGCCCGCGGACCCGGTTATGGTGCAGTCCCCGAATCCCATGATAAGGATGCGGCCATGGCCGTAAAAGGGGTGGTGGCCGTGATTCCTCTTGAAAACCGGATTGCGGTATGTGCTGAGGCGACTTACGCGGCCATGCAAGGCCGGGAGGCACTGAACATAACGTGGTCCAAGGGCGCTTTGCCTGATATGGATGACGCTTATTTAGATCGGGTGTACAGCGAACATCTGGCAAAGCAGGGTGCCGCCGCTAAGAACGTAGGGGATGTGAAAACTGCTTTAGGAGAAGCGGCAACCACACTTGAGCAGTCCTATAAGATCAATTACATCTCCCATGCCCAGGTGGAGCCCATCAACTGCACCGCATCCGTGGAAAAGGAGCAGTGCCGGATCTGGGCGCCCACCCAGGGCGCCTCCACATTCCAGATGGTTGCGGCCAAGCTGACCGACCTTCCCGCTGAAAAGGTGGAAGTGAATATCCTGCCGGCAGGCGGGGGATTCGGCCTGCGGGGGGAGGCAGCCCATGTGACGGATGCGGTGTTGCTGTCCAAAGCGTTGAAACGTCCGGTCAAGGTCATATACACCCGTGAAGATGATTTTGCCAACGACTATTTCCGTCCGGCAAGTCAGTCCCGAATAAAGGCCGGATTGGATAAGGACGGAAGGCTGGTCGGCTGGTCACATAAGGTTGCCGCACCATCCGTCTGGTCCAGGTTAGCGCCCCAGATGGTGAAGAACGGCGTTTGTCCGGATGCCGTTTCGGGCATCTGGGATATGCCCTATTCTATCCCGAACCAGCTTGTAAGCTATGTCATGGTGAACCTTCCCATACCCGTGGGGTTTTGGCGATCGGTAGGGTTCTCCGTTAATGCGTTCGCTGTTGAATCCCTTATGGATGAACTGGCCCATGCCGCTGGCAAGGATCCGGTTCAATTCCGTCTTGCTCACATGGAAAAAGGATCCAGACCCTACAATGTTCTGACACTTCTGGCTGAAAAAGGTGGTTGGAACCGTCCGTTGCCTGCCGGCAGGGCACGAGGGGTTGCCGTAAATGCTTGTTTTGAATCATTTGCGGCCCATATGGCAGAGGTATCGGTGAACGCCAATGGCGCTGTCACCGTTCACAAGGTGGTGTGTGCCATAGATTGCGGCACGGCCGTGTACCCGGATGCGATCCAGGCCCAGGCCGAAGGCGGTGTCGTCATGGGAATGAGTACGGCATTTCATGAACGGATTCGTTTTGAAAACGGCGGTGTGAAGACCGTCAATTATGACGATTACCCTGTGTTGACCATGTCGGAAGTGCCCGAGATCGAAGTCCATATTGCAAAAAGCAATCTTAAGGCCGGCGGCGTGGGTGAACCGGTTGTTCCGTCAGTCGCACCTGCCGTGAGCAATGCTGTTTTCAGGGCAACCGGTGTGAGGCTAAGAGAGCTTCCCTTTCAAAGAGAATTGTTGATCAAAGGGTAAGGAAAAAAAGTGGCTGGAACTGGGGTCCAACCCTTCAAGACATATCGATGGTATGCAGGGCAAGGTGACGATTCGGGAATAGGATTAAAAAAATGCTGCGGACTGAGTAACGAGGGCTGAGTATTGAGGACCGAGCAACGAAGATCGAGGGCTGAGTCAAAGAAAATTCGGGCGATGGAAACGTCCGTGGGCTCAGTCCTCAACACTCATCACTGCTTTTTTCCTTCCGTTGAAATAAACGTCTTATACCCCCCGCTAAGCGACTTCACACTGTAGCCATTTTGGCTCAGCACCCGGGCGGCGTAGTAGGACCTTTGTCCCACCAGACAGTATGACCACACGTCCTGGTCTTTGGGAACCTCCGCCAGGCGCTGCCTGAGATCGTTTAAAGGAATGTTGACGGCGCCATCGACCTTGCCTTTTTTGACTTCCGCAGGATCACGAACATCCAACAAAAAGCTCCGCTCCTGATCAAGTGCTTCCCAGTGCACGACATCGACATCGCCCCTTAAGACATTGGCGGCGATCATGCCTGCCAGATTGACCGGGTCCTTGGCGGAACCGAACTGCGGCGCATAGCACAGCTCGGCTTCTTCTAAATCGAAGACGGTTGCCTTTTGCTGGATGGCCATGGAAATGACATCGATGCGTTTTTCAACGCCTTCTTTACCAACGGCCTGGGCGCTGATGATGCGACCGTCCGTTTTGTCGAAAATCAGCTTTAAAGAGATAGGATAGGATCCGGGGTAGTACCCGGCATGGTCGCCGGGATGCAGGTAGATCTTTTCATACGGGGCCGACTCATCCCAGATACCCATCCGCCGAAGGGTTTTTTCGCTCGGACCGGTAAACGCGACCACCTTGTCGAGGATCCCCACGACAGAAGTTCCCTGAACCCCCCGGAATTTCGCTTCGCGCCCCATAATGACATCGGCCGCGATCCGCCCCTGGCGGTTGGCCGGGCCCGCCAGCGGGATGACACCCCATTGACCGGTAATTACATCCTTGACTTCAACGGCGTCCCCGACGGCCCAGATTTTCTCGTCGCTGGTTTGCATGTGCTCATCGACCCGTATTCCGCCCCGCTGCCCGATTTCCAGGCCGGCCTCTTGGGCCAGCCGTGTTTCAGGCCGCACGCCAATCGCAAGGATTACCAGGTCGGTCTTCTCGACCAGGCCGGATTTCAATTGGACCGCAATCGAATAATCGTCGCTGCCGGCAAACCCGACAACGGTTTCATTCAGTCGCAGCACGACTTTGTGCTTCACCAATTCTTTCTGAATGGGCGCTACCATTTCCGGATCCATCAGCGGCATCACCTGGCTCTGCATTTCCACGACGGTCACCGCCAAACCAAGTTTCAGTAGATTTTCAGTCATTTCCATGCCGATATAGCCGCCGCCCACGACCACGGCATTTTGGGCTTTGTGCCGGGTGATCCAGGCTTTGATTTGACGACTGTCCGGAATGGTTCGCAGGCAAAATATGCCGGGCCGGTCCAGGCCGGGCATTTGGGGCTTGATGGGGCTGGCCCCGAGCGACAGCACCAGTGCATCATATGATTCATGATAGATTCTCCCGGTTTGAAGATCTTTGAACTAGATCCGACTGTTTGCACGGTCGATGACCAGCACCTCGGATTGGAGATGCACATCGATCTCAAATCGTTTACGGAAGAGCTCGGGCGTTGCCATGAGAAGTTTTTCTTCTTTTTTGATGACATTGCCCACATAATAAGGCAGACCGCAATTGGCAAAAGACACGTATTCGCCCCAATCGATCATGATAATTTCCGCCGCCTCGGACAGTCTTCGAGCCCGCGCCGCGCAGGAAGCGCCTCCGGCTACCCCGCCCACAATTACTACTCGTGTTGGTTCCATTTAATCCTTGCCTCCCGCATGATCAAGTTAATTTTGCTCAATAATATTGATGAAAAAAAGAAGTTGAGTCAAATCAGCGCTACCCATAGTACATCAGCAGCCAAAAGTAAAGATCCGGACCCCAAAGACTGGGCTTTGATTTCACTCCCACAGATCCAACCCGGACAAGCCGGTCGCCGCGTAGCGGTGATCCCGCAATACCGGGGAAAAGACGAATGACAGGTGACGAAGGACGAAAGGCGAAATGTGATAAAAATTATGGGACGCAGATCTTCACAGATTTTCACAGATAAGTATGAGTTCAATTTAGGGATTCAGGAATTTAGGTATTTAGGTATTGAAGGTAATCGGTTTATATAATACCTCAATCCCTCAATTCCTTAATTTGGCACAATCTGCGTGCATCTGCGGAAATCTGCGTCCTAAATTACGATTTTTTCTTGACAAAAAGTCCCACTTCATTCATAGTACCGTCCAATCATCCAATGATTGAACCTATTTAAAAATCTGCCCACGCTGCTCTGACCGGTTATTAACGACTATTAAACCGGTGGTTATAAAGTATCTTTTAGTTATCCTCCGTTTATTCCCGGCCTTCGCTGGACTTGATCCGGTAGCGGGAATTCATTGCAATCCAGTCGATTGCTGGATTCCGGCTCTCCGCTACGCTGCGGCCGGAATGACGTAATTAGTGGCCGGATTAATCATGAAAGAGCGGCAGCCATAGTTCGAGGACCGCCAATGGAATTTCCAACCCTGCGTATACTCGACCAAAACTTTGAAACCGCTACCAACTCTGAGGCCTATCCGGCGATTACCCGGGAGCTCAAACGCACCAATCTGCTGGACCCGGTTCGATCCGGTCAGAAAGTGGTCATCACAGCCGGCAGTCGCGGCGTCGATTCCATGGCTGCGGTGTTGCGCGGCCTGACGGAGGCGATTAAAGCCAAAGGCGCGAATCCTGTCATCCTGCCGGCCATGGGCAGCCATGGCGGCGGCACCGCCGCCGGCCAGGTGACCGTACTCGAACACCTGGGAATATGCTCGGAGACCGTGGGCGCCGCCATCCATGACCAGCTCAAACCGGTTAAAATCGCCGAAGTCGAGGGACTGCCCGTGTTTGCCGATCAGGCGGCGCTGGAGGCCGACCACATCATTATCGTAAACCGCATCAAGGAGCACACGGAGTTCATCGGCCAAATCGAGTCCGGGCTGATCAAGATGGCCGTGGTCGGACTCGGTCGGATTGCCGGGGCGGAGATTATGCACCAGCTGGCGGTCAGGATCAGCTATGCCCGGGCCATCCAGACCATCGCGCACGCTTTGTTCGCCAACCTGAAAATTCTCGGCGGCGTTGCGATCCTCGAGGACAAGACCAACCGCTTTCGCCGGGTGGAGGCTGTTTCGCAGCAAGACATTTTTGCACGGGAACCGGAACTGCTCGAGGAGTCCCGGCAGTATCATGCCATGCTCCCTTTCACGCAACTGGATGTGCTGCTGGTGGACGAAATCGGCAAGGAAATCTCAGGTGCCGGTTTTGACACCAAGGTTATCGGCCGAATTCGCAATATCTATGAAAAGGAGTGTGAGCAGCCCCGGATCACCCGGATCGTGCTGCGGAACCTTTCCGAAAAAACCGGCGGCAACGCCATCGGGATCGGGCTGGCCGATTTTGTTCACCAGCAGGTTGTGGATAAGATGGACCCGGCCATGACGGCCCTCAACAGCATCACGGCCGTCGCCCCGGAAAAAGGCATGGTGCCGATAACTTTGCCGTCAGATCGCAGGGCGCTGGAGGCCGCCCTGCAATCCATCGGCCCCTGGGACACCGACACTGTCCGGCTGGCCTGGATAATCAATACGGCCGAGTTGAACCACATAGCGGTGTCGCCGGCCCTGGCCCGGGAAGCAGGCATAAAAGGATTGTCGGTCTCCGGGTCGTCTTTCGAATTGCCGTTTGACGCCAACGGTGTTCTTGCGGGTTTACGCGCTATTCTTGGTAAAAGCTGAGCCCGGAACTTATCAGCCTTGTTTGAAACTATACGAAATTTTAACAGCGAACCGCAGAATATCGAACAAGAAATATCGAATGATGAAGTGTGGAATCGCTGCGCTCAGTCCTTTTTAGAATAATAAGATAAAATGCCTTACTTCGATATTCGTTATTCCTTGTTCGATATTCGTTATTCGCTTTTTCAGAGTTTCTTTTTCGATTTGACTGACCGCTTTTCAGGCCAGGCTCAGCGTTAAGCCTTGAATTCTGATCCTTGAAACCAGAACCGTTGAACCCTACACCCTATACCCTAAACCTTAAACCCGGAACCTTTGAACTCAGAACCCTGAACCCAGAACCTTGAACCTTTGAACCCAGAACCCTGAACCTCCACCCATGCAAGTCAAACCCATAAAAAAAATGTCCACCGCATCCAAGGTGTTCGAAAGCCTTTATGAAATGATTGTCGGCGGACAATTCAAGCGCGGGCAAAAGCTGCCCTCCCAGGAGGAGCTGGCCCGGCAGTTCGGCGTCAGCCGCAACACCCTGCGGGAGGCCATGAACAAGCTTTACGCCATGGGATTGCTGTCGTCTCACCAGGGCATCGGCACCGTGGTGGAGACACCCAATCCGCAAGGATATTTGAGTGCCCTGAGCGGTCAGTTCCTGCTCGATCCGCTGAGTGTGCGCGAGTTCGTCGAGGCCCGGATCTGCATCGAACGCACTGCAGTAAGGCTTGCCGTGGCTCGCGCGGGCAAGCACGATGTAGAACGATTGCAGGGAATACTCGCCAGCCAGCAGCTGGCTTTCGAAAACAAGGATGCCGCGGAATTTGCCCGGCAGGATGCCGCCTTTCATATGGACCTGACCCAGTTAAGCGGCAATCGCGTCCTGATGAAGTTTCTGCAAACCATCCAGGACATGCTGCATCGTTTCATCGGCGAAGTTGTCCAACTGCCGGGTGCCGTTTCCGATGCCATCCATTTTCACCGGCGGGTGACGGAAGCGATTGCTGCCCAGGATGCAGATCGGGCTGAACGGGAAATCGTCGCCCACCTTTTTGACGTGGTTCAACGGATCGAATCCAATCTTAAAATCGATCTCGATCTCAAAACGATGGGTGGCGCTGATATCATTCAACCCTCACCCGGTATAAAAGACGGAAAGTAAAGATCCGGGCTCAGAGGACCCGGCTTTGAGTTCACCCCAGAGGGGTGGAGTTTATCTCAGACTCCCAATGGAATAATGGAATGGTGGAATAATGGAATATTGGGAATACAAAGCGGATGACGGTCTGATTTTACAAACTGATCCGTGCCATCCTTATATGAGTAGATCCCGTTGCACTAAACCCAGCGTTCCAGTATTCCAGTATTCCATCATTCCGCCCCGCTTGCAGCAGGTTCACGGCATAGCCGATTGGCTCTGACCTGGCCCAGAGGACCAGGTTTTCTGCGACCAAATAAAGCCACTTGAAAACAGCGATTCTCAGCTTTTTGTAAAAGGAGGTGGGTAATGGAGCCTGGAGTAGTGGAGTAATGGAGTACTGGAGTGTTGGAGTATTGGAGTAATGGAGTGTTGGAGTATTGGAGTAATGGAGTGTTGGAGTATTGGAGTGTTGGAACATAATGAAACCCAATTCTTGTAATCTAGTGATGTCAGCCATACTCGGCGGACGGCAAGGCTCCAGGCCGCCGGTGGGAAACCCGACTTCCATTGCCTGCCACGAGCTGATGGACGAGGCCGGCGTGGCGTTTCCCGCAGCTCACCTGGATGCCCGGGCCATGGCGGATCTGGCCCTGGCCGGCAGCGAATTTCTCGGATTTGACACGGTCATGCCCGAATACTCCGTGATCCAGGAGGCGGCGGCGCTGGGGGCCAGAGTTGACTGGGGCGACCGCGACAAGATGCCCGATGTCAAGGAGTTTCCCAATGCCGACTTTTCCGACATCGAGATACCGGCCGATTTTCTCGAAAAACCCTCCTGCCGCGTGGTGCTGGAGGCGATCTCCATTCTGCGGCGCGAGGTCGGCGGTCAGGTCGCCATCATCGGTAAAGTCATGGGACCCTGGACCATGTCCTATCACATGGCCGGCACTCAGAATTTTCTGCTGGCCCTCGGTATGGGTGAAACAGCCAAGATCGCAAAGATGCTGCGGCAGCTGATGCCGGCCACCATCGCCTTTATCAATGCCCAATTTCGGGCCGGGGCCGACATTGTCGTATTGGCCGATCATGCCACCGGCAACCTGGTCGGTCCCTACCACTACGAAGAGCACCTGGTGCCGATTCACCAGGAAATTACGGCCCAAACGGGAGGGCCGCTTATCCTGCATGTGTGCGGCAACTGCTCGGATCGCCTCGAGCTGTTTGCCGAATCGGGGGTAGACGGATATCACTTCGAGTGGCAGGTAGACGCCAAGGACGCGGTTGAACGCGTCGGCCAAGATATCTCCCTGGTCGGCAACATCAACAATCCCCAGGCATTGCTGCAGGGAACACCGGAAGATGTGTTCAAGCAGGCACGGTATGCAATCGAGGCCGGGGTACACATGATTGCACCGGAGTGTGCGATTCCCCTGACCACCCCGCTGGCAAATTTGCGGGCCATTGTCGAGGCCGCTGGGGAAGGATACTGACATCCGAGTAAAAGAAAGGTGTCAGGTTTCGGGTGTCAGGAGATTTAGGTATTCGGTATTCGGTATTAGGTATTAGATGCTGACACCTCGTGTGAAACTACATTGGAATGACGAATGTCGAATGTCGAATGTCGAATGGTGGAATCGCTTCGCTCAATCATTTAAATTGACAGAATACATTATTCGATGTTCGATGTTGGACTTTCGATGTTCGACGTTCATTAGTTTCTTTTCTTTGATCAGGCTGGCCGTTTTTTTTGGCCAGAGGCCGCACTCGTGTAAAACTACATAGAATGACGAACGACGAATGTCGATTGACGAATGGTGAATTCGCTTCGCTCAGTCGATTTAAAATAGATAGAATACATTATTCGATGTTCGATGTTGGACGTTCGATGTTCAGCGTTGGTTAGTTTCTTTTCATTGATCAGACCGGCTGTCCTTTAGCCGGAGGTCACGCTCGGGTGAAACTACAAAAGTCGATGGGATTGACCGACAATGTAGTGGCGGGGTTTATCCCCGCCTTAACGGCGGATACCGCCGTGGTCCAGCAAGGAATCGACTCAGTGAGTTTATCAGTGATTGTCGCCAAACTTCTGGCGGGGATAAACCCCACCACCACAATGGACTAAAATATGACTTGACATGTCTAAAACATCAGATTATAGAATCATTCTATGATTGAATGTGTTGCTTGAGCTGCTCGTGTCGACTCCTTGCCAAAGCGTGCGGTGAGTGGCCGGATCTCAATCAACCGGATCGATAGATCCAACATGCCTAACCATGGCTGCCCTGATTAGCCCGGGCAACCACCCTTGTTTTCCCCAGCTTGCTGTATGGCATCTCAACCTGATGGAGAATTGAAAAATGACTCCCAAAGCCGAGACCATAAAACGCAGCACAACCGCCGACAAGGTTTTTGATATCCTGCACCAATGGATAACCAGCGGACGCTTGCAGGAGGGTGATGTGCTGCCTTCCCAGGATGAATTGTCCCGCCAGTTCAAAGTCAGCCGCAATACCCTGCGCGAGGCAGTCTTTAAGCTGTCGGCCCTGGGTCTGGTTCAGGCCAAACAAGGTGTGGGCACGGTGGTGCAATCTAGAAGTTCCGCCAACTATCTAAGCGGTCTGCAGGACCATCTCCTGATGGACCGCATATCAATGCGTGAATTTCTGGAAGCCCGTGTGTCCATCGAGACAACCATCGTCCGGCTGGCGGTGGCCCGCGCCAGCGAGGAAGATATTGGCAGGCTGGATGAAATTATCGCCAGGCAGCGCAATGCCATAGAAGCACAGGATGAGGTCGAGTTTGTGAAGCACGACTTGGCGTTTCACTGTGAGCTGGGAAATGCCTGCGGCAACCGGGTGATGCTCAAAATTTCCCAGACTGTCTATAACTTGCTGCACAGTTTCATTACCACGGTAGCGGGGGCTCCGGGCAATCTGGAGCAGGCATTTCGTTACCACCAGCAAATTTTGGAGGCCATTAAAGCTAGAGACGCCCGGGCAGCGGAAAACAGCATGGTCTCTCACCTCCAGGAGACGGTGCGGCGTTTCCAGGAATCCATGGACGTGGATTTGCAGTTAGATTGGACCCTTAATTCTGAACAGAGATAGTGGGGTGTCCTATAAGTTTTGTAGGCGATTTTGGAAGGAAAGGAGTTATTCATGGATTTACAGCCGGATTTTGAAAGATTTCGCAAAGCAGTCAGTCACCAGGAGGCCGACCGGGTCCCCTTGTGTGAAGCACTGGTGGGCTACGGTATCATGAGCAAATTTCTGGGCCGTGAGGTGACGCCCGACGATATCGCCTCCCAGGTGGAGTTTTGGGCCACGGCGGGTTACGACTTCATACCCATCCCGGCGAGCCTGATGGCGCCGGGCAAGGTCACCGAGGAATCAAAGATTACCCGTATTCTGCGCAAAATGGTGCTGGCGAAAAATCCCAAGGAGACCAATCCTGACGCCTGGAACCTGGAGCTTTCCAGCTTCATTCATGAGCGGGAAGACTTCGACTGCTTTCCCTGGGAGGTGGCCGCCGAGATCGAATTCGACAAACTGGATGCCCTGGAAAATCTACTGCCGGACAAGATGAAGGCTATCGTCATCACAGGCAAGATATTCACCCTCACCTGGATGCTCATGGGCTTTCAGAACTTCTCGCTGAAACTGGTGATGGAACCCGATCTGGTGGGTGACGTCTTCCGCAGGGTGGCCGAAATTCAGTTCAGCGCACTGGACCGGATTCTTGCCAGAGACTATGTCGGCGCCGTCTGGGCCATTGACGACCTGGCCTTTGGCAGCGGGCCCATGATCTCGCCGGAGGCTTATCGGGAGCACGTCTTCCCCTGGTACCGCGAGATGGCCCGGCGGTGCCACGCCAAGGACCGTATCTACATCATGCACTCCGACGGCGACCTGACCAAATTGATGCCCGATCTGATCGATGTGGGGATCGATGTGCTTCAACCCATCGATCCTTCCTGTATGGATATTGTAAAAACCAAAGAGACGTTCGGCGATCGCATCTGCCTCGTGGGAAACGTGCCCAACGAGCTGCTGCGCAGCGGCTCGGTGGAGGAGGTGACAGAGTACACCAAAAACCTGCTGAAAAATTGCGGACCCGGCGGCGGCTACTGCGTTGGTTCCGGCAATTCCGTGCCGGACTGGGCAAGTTTTGATAACTTCATGGCGATGCGTGATGCCACCCTCAAATACGGGGCATACCCAATCCAACTGTAACCGGCTTTGGTTCACCCCGGAGAGGTGATGAAATTGGCAACAGATACCGGCAGAGCAGAGGTTTCAGGTGTCAGGTGTCAGGTATCAGCAATTGAAGTCAACCCGCTGGAAGGTGGTCGCTCATAATTTGGGCTTTCTTTCACCGCTGTTGACTTTCAGTCTCAACCCAATCAGGTTTTAGAACTCAGTATTCGCTTTTTACTAGTCTGAAACTTAATGTTTTTAGAGCGAACCGCAGAATATCGAATAACGAATTTCGAAGGTTGATTTCGCTTCGCTCAATCATTTTTTAATAAAATAGACAGAATACATTCCTTCGACATTCGACATTCATTATTCGACATTCGATATTCGCTTTTTAAGAGTTTCGTTCTCGATTTGATTGGCTGTTCGTTTGGCCAACGGCGGCGCTGACACCTGAAACCATAATGAGCTTGAACAGATGGCATAGCCGATTGTCTCTGACCTGACCCAGTGCACCAGGTATTTTGCGACAAAATAAATGAGGATGTTATGGAAAGAACAGCAATTGCGATAAAAGAACAAGACAACGTGGCCACTGCAATCAAGGACATACCCTCCGGACAGGAAGCGGTGGTGGGCGTCGGCGAACAAACCCTTACTATTACAGTGATCCAGGATATCGCCTATGGCCACAAGTTTGCATTACGCGCCATCGCCAAAGGGGAAGCGGTCCTGAAATACAGCTGCGTAATCGGACGCGCCACCTGTAATATCGAACCCGGCCAGCACACCCACGTTCATAACCTGGAGAGTCTGCGCGGCCGAGGAGACCTGGACCTGGGCTGAGCCGGGTCTACAACTTTTAGACAAGAGGTGTAACCGTGAATTTTTCAGGCTATCGCAGACCCGACGGCCAAGTCGGCACCCGCAACTACGTGGGGATCATCTCAACCGTGGTTTGTGCCAACGAAGTGGCAAAGGGGATTGCCGACAAAGTGGGTGGGGCGGTTGCATTTACCCATCAACAGGGGTGCTGCCAAACACAACCGGATATAGACCGGGTAACCAAAACCTTGTGTGGGCTGGGCTGCAATCCCAACCTGGCAGCGGTGCTGTTGATCGGCCTGGGCTGCGAGGGCACCGAGATGCCCGCGGTGCAAAAAGCCGTGGCAGCCTGTGGCAAGCCTGTGCAGACCCTGTTTATCCAGGAATTGGGCGGTGCGGCCAAAACCGCGGCGGAGGGCGTGCTCATCGCCCAGGAAATGGCCATCCAGGCCTCCCGGATCAAACCGCAGGAATGCGAAGCCGGCGATATCGTGCTGGGTTTGAAATGCGGCAGTTCCGACACCTCTTCCGGGCTGGCCGCCAATCCCGCCCTGGGGGTGGTGGTAGAGCACCTGGTGGCGGAAAACGCCGTCGCCATCATGGGTGAAGTCACCGAGTTTATCGGTGCGGAACACCTGCTGGCCGCCCAGGCCAGGGACCAGGCAACCGGTGACAAAATTCTGGCCCTGGTAGAGCGCATGGAAAACCGGGTGAAGGCCGTGGGGGTGGATATGCGCGGCGGTCAGCCGACCCCCGGCAATATTGCGGGCGGGCTTACGACCATCGAGGAAAAATCTCTGGGGGCGATTGCCAAAGTCGGCGAAGCGGTGGTGCAGGAAGTTTACGAGTATGGCCAGACGCCCCGCGTAAAAGGCCTGGTGGTAATGGATTCACCCGGTCGGGAACCGGAGATTCTCACCGGATTGGCCGCCGCCGGCTGCAACGTGATCGCCTTCACCACCGGGCGGGGTGCGCCCCAGGGTTTTCCCTTTGTGCCGGTCATCAAAATAACCGGCAATGAAAAAACCTGGAACCACCTCCGGGATCACATGGATATTTCGGTCCATCAGGTTATGGACGGCCGGGAGTCCCTGGGCCAGGCCGGTACCCGGATTTATGAGGCGATTGAAACGGTGGCATCCGGGACCAGGACCAAGGCCGAGATCTCCGGCTACGTCCAGGCGATGGATATTTACGTCAACGGTCCGGTGATCTGATCGGAGAAACCGATGAACCTGAAGAAGAGATTCATGAACCGGCTGCTCGGCCAAGATGTCGATATGACCCCGGTTGGCTCCACCACGACCTACGGTATGGTCGAGCTGATGCAAAAATGCGGCGCCGCCAGGCCCTTGGCTGACCGCGATCCGGTTGCCATGGCCAAATTGGCGATCGCGGGTTGGGAACATGCCGGCTTGGAATGGATCAAGGCCATGGGATGGGATATTACTGCGATCAGCGAAGCTTTCGGCTGCACGCTGGGAGAACCGGCCATCGACTTGCAGTATTATATCAAAACCAGCCCCTTTGCGGACGATATCGAGAGATTGGACTATCCAGCGGATTTTCTTCAAAGAGGCCGGTTTCCCGTCTACAAGGAACAGTTCCGGCTATTGCAGGCCCAGGTTGGTGGGGAAGTGGCTATATTCGGGTTGTGTGAGGGCCCTTTTACCTGTGCGGCGAACCTGGTGGGGGTTGAACAGCTGCTGAAGTGGACCCTCAAGGCACCGGATAAAGTTCAGCGTGTATTGGAAATTGTGAAACAGGCTGAAATAGATGTGATCAATTTTGCATTTGAATGCGGGGCAGACTACTACTGCATCTCCGAACCGACCTCGGGTCCGGACCTGTTGAGTCCCAGGTTGTGGGGCAAAATGGTTCAACCGGCAATTGCCGAAATCGTCAGAAAAGCCAAGGGTCCGGTGGCCCTTCATATCTGCGGCAATACCGACGCGATCATTCCCATGATGTGTGATACGGGGGTCGTCGGCATCAGTATCGAAGAGAAAGCGGACTTGATGCAGGCGGTTGAAATCGCCCACACCAAGGGGGTGCGGGTGTTTGGCAACGTCGCCACCGCCACCACGCTTTTTTCCGGCACACCGCAGCAATGCTATCAGGAAGCATGGCGGGCGCTGGAAAACGGGACCGATTTTTTGGCCCCGGGCTGTGGAGTCGCGCCCCAGACACCGCTTGAAAATATTCTGCAGCTGCAAAAGGCCCGCAATGATTATTTCGCAACAGAAGGGGGGTGATCAACTAAAAACGACAACCGGCAATCGGCCCGGTGGTTTGGGCCGGCGGCATAAACATTCGAAAAGGAGGCAATAATGATGAAAACCAGGAAACACAAAATACCGGCTATCTTGGCAATTGCGACGATCGTTCTGGCACTGCTGGTGTCACCGGCCTTGGGAGAAAAACCCATCGAATGGAAATGTCAGGTATTCTGGAGTGCGGCGGAATTGTCGTACAAAACATTTGTCGACTTTACCGAGCGCGTCAAGGTTCTGACGAACGGACGGCTGGTGATCACGCCTTATCCCGGCGGCACCCTGGTTCCGACCTTTGAGGCGCTGGATGCACTGCAGGACAATATTATCCAGGCCATGCACATGTGGCCCGGTTATTTCAGCGGCAAAGAGCCGGCTTTTGCGGCAATCAGCGACATGATTGCCGCCTACTCACATCCCTGGCAAAAGGAAGCCTGGATGTATTACAAAGGCGGCATGGACATGCTGCGGGAATTGTACAAACCCTACAACGCCTATCCAGTAGGCTTCATGTTTTGGGGTATCGAGTCCATGGTGTCCACCAAGCCGATTCGCCGCATGCAAGACTTCAAAGGGCTCAAGATGCGAGTCCCCCAGGGCATGACCGCCATGCTGATGCAAAAGCTGGGGGCCTCCGTAGTGGTGCTGCCCGGCGGAGAAGTTTACTCGGCCCTGGACAAGGGCGTGATCAACACCAGTGACTGGGCCACACCGTCCATGAACAACCGGATGGGATTTTACAAGATTGCGAAATATACGAACTACCCCGGTTTTCACTCGATGGCGTTCGGTGACTTTACCGTCAATATCAATGAATGGAACAAGCTGCCGGATGATATCAAGGCCATCCTGGAAACAGCCACCCGGGAATGGGGCTGGGACAGCTATGAGCGCATTGCCGTCGAAGACCTCAAAATCGTTCAGGAACTCAAGAGCCAGGGCGTGGAGATCATCGAATGGAGTGAAGCTGATCTGCGGGCCGTCCGGATGGTTGCCCGGGATATCTGGGATGAGTTCGCCCAAAAAAGTCCTATGACCAAAAAGGTGCTCGATTCCCAGAAAGCCTGGCTCAAAGAACTGGGGCTGATCGATTAACGCGACCAGCCAAATTCCTATTCTGCGCTCGATAGAAGTGGTCCCGAAGGGGCAGCATTAGCGCAGTTTGCCGGATAAAAGGTTTCAGGTGTCAGCCCAGCCGTCGGCCAAACCAACGGCCGGTTTAATCGAAAAAGAAACTTTGTAGTTTTGTATTGGCTCTTTTGGATTGTGGGAGCGGTTTTTAACCGCGATTTCCCCGGTACGGGTAATCGTGGCCGGAGGCCACTCCCACCAACCATTAAGGCCTACCTAAATAATCTTGAATATTATGAAGTTTCATGCGAGCGCTGCCTCTGGCCAAAAAATCGGCCGGTCTGATCAAAGAAAAGAAACTTCAAAAAGCAAATTTTAGATTTTGGAATGCGGATTTTGGATTTAAGGTATTCTGTCAATTTTATAAAAAGACTGAGCGAAGCAATTCCATCATTCGTCATTCATCATTCGACATTCGACATTCCAATGTAGTTTCACACGAGCGCTGCCTCCGGCTAAAGGGCAGCCGGTCTGAACGAATAAGAAACTTCGAAAAAGCGAATATCGAATATCGAACAAGGAATAACGAATCTCGAAGGAATGTATTCTATCGATCTTATTAAAATGACAAAGCAAAGCGATTCCAACCTTCATCATTCGATATTTCTTGTTCGATATTCTGCGGTTCGCTTTAAATGTAGTTTCACACGAGTGCGGCGTCTGGCCTGAAAAAACGGCCAGTCTGATCAAAGAAAAGAAACTAATGAACGTCGAACATCGAACGCCCAACATCGAACATCGAATAGTGTATTCTGGCTATTTTAAAAAGATCAAGCGAAGCGATTCCATCCTTCGACATTCGACATTCGATATTCGATATTCTGCGGTTCGCTTTAAATGTAGAGTGGACGCATAAACGTAAAAATTCTCATTATATCAGCATGATAAGATAAAATACTACTTGACTTTTTTTGATATAAGTACTACTAAAATCACTCCTTTTATAGGCCTAGTTCCCTAAAAC
>Ga0209743_1000310_pt1 | contig 17818 bp, 14 predicted proteins | sample OlaalgELextract2_FD_187378 | JGI IMG/M metagenome (GOLD analysis project Ga0209743, IMG submission 187378) | Olavius algarvensis symbiont microbial communities from Tuscany, Italy - Type G ELBA extract 2 (SPAdes) (version 2) | ecosystem: Host-associated > Annelida > Digestive system >...
TAGCTTGATTGAACAAAACCAGCTTGATATCAAAGAGCAAAACGGTATATATGGAGGTATTGATCTTGACGACCTCCCATTTTAAATCTTCAGGACATAATCACCTTCAGGACATACGCCCTTATTTATGCTTGATCAAACAGTTACACCGTGGTATGAATCTTCATAAATCGAGAAGTTCATAATAATGAACGTTGTTGATGGTTTCAGATCAAAAGGAGGCGAGTATGGCAACCAAATCCAAGGGCCAGTCGACGGCTGAAAGCCTGCGCAAAACCAGGACCTATGGCAAGTTCCGCTGCCACAATCCCAGTTGCATGGAACGTATTCAGCCCGGGCAGGGAGACAAGACTGCCAAGTGTCCGACCTGCGGTATGGAATACCGGGTCCACTGGGTCAATCCCACGCTGCCGCGCATTCGAGGACCGGTTTGGGATGTAAACCGGAAATTGGCGGAAGAAAAATTAAAAGAGAAGGGAGTGCAGTGATATGGCGCTGAACAGGAAAGTAGCATATATCGATCTTACCACCGGCGATGTCCAGACCAAGCCGATTCCGCTCGCCGTCCGCAAGAAATTTGTCGGCGGGCGCGGCCTGGATGCCTACCTGCTCTATAACCACACCAAAAAGGGTTGTGATCCGCTGGGTCCGGGCAATGCCCTGATCATCAGCGGCGGCATCCTGGTGGCCACCTGTGCCTCGGCTACCGCCCGAACCCACGTGATGGCCAAATCGCCCCTGACCGGCATGCTGGGCAGCGCCAACATGGGTGGATTTTTCGCCCCTGAAATGGCCTGGGCCGGATTTCACCACCTGGTCATCACGGGTAAAGCCAAAAATCCCAGCTATATCTATATTCACAACGGCGAGATCGAGATTCGTGAGGCCGGCGATATCTGGGGCCAATCCGTGACCGACGCCCAGTGGGCCATCCGGCAGGAACTGGGGGACGAGGAGGTCAAAAGCTGCGTTTGCGGGCCGGCCGGCGAAAACCTGGTCCGATATGCCAATGTCATGACCGGCGTTAAAAACGCCGCCGGGCGCACCGGAATGGGATGCGTCATGGGCTCCAAGAACCTCAAGGCGGTAGCGGCCCGCGGCACCATGGATCTGGAGATTGCCCATCCCATGGAAGCCTTGGAATACAACAAGCAATTTATCGAACAAATCACCAGCGCCAAGGTCAGCCAGACCCAGGGCGTCCTGGGCACGCCCTTTATCTGGGGGGCGACCAATTCCTGGGGCGGAATCCGGACCCGCAACTTCCAATACAACCAATGTGAATATTCCGACGACATCGAACCCGAACGCATCGATGAGATCTGTGAAGAGACCATGGGGCCGCATCATATGACGGGCTGCTTCGGCTGCCAGGTGCACTGCCGGGCCCAGTATAAGATTCCGTCCGGCCCCTGGGCGGGCAAATATGATGAAGGTCCGGAATACACCTCCCTGGGCGCCTTTGGCGCCGAGACGGATACCCCGCGGGCGGAGACGGTGCTCACCGGCAATCACCTGGTCGATCAGTTCGGGATGGACAATCTCGAGACCGGCAGCCTGATATCCTGGGCCATGGAACTCTACGAACTGGGCATCATCTCCGACAAGGAGACCGACGGACTGGATTTGAGCTGGGGCAATGACGAGGCGGTGATCGAGATGATCGAGCGCATCGCCTACCGTAAGGGATTTCTGGGAGATGCCCTGGCCGACGGCGGCATACCGGCTTCCAAGAAGATCGGCAAAAAGTCCTTTGACTACCTCATCCAAGTCAAAGGCATGAGCAATCTGCATTCGGATGAACGGGCAACCCCTGCCCTGGCCCTCAATGTGGCCACGGCCTCCCGCGGTTCGGACCATTTGCGGAGCCGACCGGCCATCGACCTGTATCACCTGCCCGAAAAAGTTCTGCGCAAGATCTACGGCAGCCCGGTTCCTTATGATGGGCCGTTGAGCTCCGAGCATACGGAATACATCGGCAAACCGTGGCAGGTCTTCTGGCAGGAAAACCTGTATATGGGGGTCGACAGTCTGGGCATCTGTAAATACCATACCGTGTTTTTAGGGGTCACGCTGCCGACCTTCGAAGAGTGGTCCAAAGTACTGTACCTGAACACCGGCATCGAAATGACGCCCGAGGAAATCTGGCAGGCCGCCCGACGCTGCAACATGATCGAAAGGCTGTTCAACTTGAGAGAAGGGCTGCAAAGAAACGATCTTGAAAAAGGCGATATGTTGAATCATCGCTATTTCGACGAGCCCTGCCGCCGGGGCGCTTTGGATGTGATCGGCACCACGATCGACAAAGAAAAATTCGTCAAGATGGTCGATGAATTGTATGAGCACAAGGGGCTTGATCAAAACGGCGTTCCCACGCCCGAAGCCCTGGAAAAATTAGGACTGGAAAACGAGCCGACGCACCTGTTATAGGTCTTATAAGTCATATATGACCTATATTGGTTATTCGTTTCATGAGATAAAATTCATTTTATAATAGCAAATAACGGCTAACAACCAATTGATCGTTTTTGATCAATTGGACGGGAGAAAATAAATGGCTAAAGTGTTATATATCGATCATGAAAAATGCACCGGCTGCCGGCTGTGTGAGCTGGTGTGCGCGGTATCACATGACGGTGTCTCCAATCCTGCCAGAAGCCGGATCCGGGTGTTGAAATGGGAGGCCGAAGGCATCTATATTCCCATGACCTGCCAGCAGTGCCAGGATGCGCCCTGCCTGAACGTCTGCCCGGTCAAAGCGATCTCGCAGGATGAACAATTGGGCCGGGTATCCGTTGACTACGATACCTGTATCGGCTGCCGCTCCTGCGTCAGCGTATGTCCGTTCGGGGCCATGATTTTCAACACCACCGATCGGCGGGTGCTGAAATGCGACGTCTGTGACGGCGACCCGCAGTGTGTCCGGTTCTGTGACGTCAAGGCCGTGGAGTTTATCGAGGCCAATGACGTGAGCATCATCAAGAGCCGCCAGGCCGCGCAGCGGGTCTCGGATGCGAGCAAAAAGGCTGCGGATCTCTTTTAAACGGAATGGATTCTCTTTTATAGAAGAATGTTTGACAGGATCAACAGGATTGGCAGGATATCTCTATTTTGTCGCAGAAAACTTTGTCTTTTGGGCCAGGTCGGAGATACTTGGCTCTGCCGTGGGATAAATCGAATTCAGGTGTCAGGTTTCAGGTGTCAGCAAAAGCAAATCCTGAGTGCTGTTTGGCGTGAAGCAGAAGGCCCAACGCTCGCGTCAGCAAGGTCATTTCATGAGCGACTCGAACCCAACGGGATTAAGTCTGTTTCTGACACCTGAAACCTGACACCTGAACACTGCAGGTAAGCTTAATTGGTCAGATCCCCCTCTGAGGTGAAATCAAAGCCGGGTACTCTGGGCCCGGATCTTTACTGGCACCCAATCCGGGCGGGGATAAACCCCGCCGCTACTTTTTAGGAAGAAGTAGGTCTGCAGCGGCGGCGGTTTTTCCCGCCCCCCAAGGCGGATTGAGTTTTCTGATTTTCTTCAGGAAATTGAGATACAAAAAAAATCTAAATCCTGTCTGTCCTGTTAATCCTGTCCAAAAATCCTCATTATTTCTGCGGCGTGAGTTTTTTCAAAACATCCTCTTCGGCCTGGATGGCGGCCGCGCCGGCCGCCGCCGCGGCCTCGGCCAATTTTTTACGTTGCTCCCGGTCGTCGGAAACACCCTGGCCATTTGCCGGGGTTTGATCTTCCGGGGGTAGATAAACCGTTACATTGCGATGGGCAAACTCGATGCCGTTTTCTCTGAAAGACTCCTGCATCATGCGAAACACCTCCCGGCGCACGACAAATTGCTCGCCGGGAATGGTTTTAAATTTCACCCGCATGACCATGGCCGAATCGTCCAGTTCCCTGACCCCCTGGGATTTGATTTTATCCAGCATGACCGGACCCATCTCTTCGTCTTTCTGGATTTTTTTATTGATCTTTTTAATAATTTTTCTGACTTTATCGACGTCCGTGTCATAGCGGACCCGAAAATCTAGCTTGGAGATGATATAATCCCGGCTGTTGTTGGTGACGGTGCCCATGTCGCCGAAGGGAATCGTATGAACCGGTCCCCGGGGGTGGCGCAACCTAAGTGAGCGCAGGGAGATGTGCTCCACCATGCCCTTGGTGCCGGCCGTCTCGATGAAATCGCCGACCCGGAATGCATCATCGATCAAGAAGAAAATGCCCGAGATAATGTCTTTCACCAGGGTCTGGGCGCCGAATCCGATTGCCAGGCCGATGACGCCGGCACCTGCGATCAGCGGACCGATATTGACGCCCAGATTTGACAAAATGATCAGGGACACCATGACAACCATGATGGCCATGATGAATTTGCGCAGCAGCATCAGCAGGGTGCCGATGCGCGAGCCCCCGGCGCCGCCTTCCTCCATTTCTTCATCCGTATCGGGCATTTCTTCTTTCAGCTTGCGATCGATGCGGGATTTGGCAAATTCCCAGACAACAAAACCGATGATTACGATCATGATTATTTGCAATGCTTCAGCAGCAAAAATACGGCCTAGAGGAAGATCGATGCCCCATAAACCGAGAACCACAAACAGCATCAGGGTGGCCAGCGCAAATCGAAAAATCTTTCTGATCAGGGGGGCGAAATGCTTTATATTGGTTTTTTTGACCTCCGGGTCGTCATCCGCTGGTTGGGATGGTTCTGCACTGTTTAAATCGATGACCTCGGGCAACTCACCTGACGCTATTTTCAGCAGTCTTTGCGCCCACTGATCCAGGCCGATGAAAATCGGAATCAAAAACATGCTGGCGATTAAATTGAGGATATACCCCTGCCCGCCCATCAGCATATTTACGATCCAGAAGGTTCCCGATCCGGCCACATAAAGCATGGCAAAATAATGCCAGGACCGGGCAAACTTTATCAGCAGCGTATTTTCCTCGCACTCGCCTTCAGCAGCATCGGTGCAAATGCCCTCCGCGACCCGGTGGCGGCTCTGCCAGATCATGACAATCATCAATATTGATACGCTTAGACCTGAAATAATATAGAATAAATTAAAAAGTTCATAGCTGTTCGCGGCACTGAGGAATATGATTCCAGGGGTAATGAAAAGAGCTGCCGCTAGAGTAATTCGAAATGTCCAGCGATACAAAAATATTGCGTCGCTATCCTTAAGGGGCAGCAATCTCAGAGCCGGTTTACCGGGTGCCATGATGACCCTTGCCGCAAAAATGATGACCATAAAATAGTAGCTGGAATTTATCAGCTCAGAGATGACCCAGTAGCTGGCATTCTCCTGCCGAAAAAAGAAAAGCAGCAGGATGAAGGTGGTGAGAATGTAAGCACCGATCCCCAGCAATTCCAAGAGGATCCGGGATACAAAACGTCCCAGTCGTTGGAGTTTGCCAAGCGTCACGGATGTCAAAATCTGCTCCTGGAGGCCGGCGTTCAGACGCATCACCAATCGTTCAACAATGATTCCGCAGGCAATTATCCCCAACCCGAGCAACAGAGTCAAAAGGATATGACCGACTCCGCGACCGCCCGACAATCGGTTTAATATGATTGGCCAGTTTAAGGAACTTTTATGATCGGAAGAAAAAAAAGGAAGCGATTTAGTCCAAAATAATGGTAGCTCCCAGGTTCAGTTTATGAAAAAGTTGATCGGCAGGGTCATCTTCCGCTGCGAAATCCCCGGCACCGCTCGCTGCTTGATTTTCGGCCGTCCGCTTTTTAAGTTCGTGGGCCAAAACCTGCCGGGCCTGTTCATCACTTAAGCCCGCCAGGTAGGCATCGACTTTTCCCGGTGGAAGTCCGGGCGGAATTTTGGCTTCCACTTCGGTTTCACCGGGCGTCGCCTTGGTCACCACACCTGGTGGAAAGCCTGCTGCCTGAGATGGCGCCGGGTCGACCGAGCACAGGACCAGGCAATAGTATAATATAATAAAAAACAAGGGCCGGTGGACTGAGGCCGATTTCATCCCTTGAAAAAACATGCTATTCCTCCTATTTTTATATGGTCTATAATTGAATTTGACATCTATTTTTACCCACCCCGCGGACGGTTTCGCATTCGTTTGCGGTATTTTCAAAATAAATTACCGCAATTGTTACAGGTCCATGGGTTTCGATCTTATGAGACCGTTAAGGTCGATCCGTGTAATCTTTGGAGAATGTGAATCATTCTGCTTTAATGTCTGTTGCACGATAATTCAAGTACTATTTGCCAATTGATTATCACATCCGATATTTAGGTATGAGTTCAAACCAGCGGAGATGATATGCAAACCCGCTCCGACAAAAAAATTGTAATTCTCACCAGCTTTTTCAAAGATGAGACCTATGGCATTCTGGGACCGCAGATGGCGGCCACAATTATTCAAGACCATACGCAATATGGGTGTATCGTTATCGCAGTCACCGGGGATTATAACAAAACCACCCTTAAAAGGGCGCTGGCCGGATTCTTCGGAACGGCCCGGCCGCTAATCGGATTTTCTTCTTTGAGCGGTCGCGAGGACCTTATTGCTCTGGCCGGAGAACTAAAAGATGAAGGGGCTGCCACCATCCTGGCCGGCCCGCAAGCCGCTGCCGACTTTGCCGGCGAGCAAGGCTGGCCTGAGCATCCCCATCGTTTTAAAGGGCTTTCCGATAAATTCGATTACGGTTTGCAGGGACCGGCGGAACAGGTGATCGGGCTGCTGAACCGGCTCGACGGCCCTGACCGATCGCAGATTCCCGGTCTTCTATATAGCGACCGGGATGGCCACCTCCGCCATAATCCGGTCAATGGCTGGAACGAGGCGTATCTCGCCCGGGTTTGCTGGGATAATGTATACGTAACCACCCAGGACGGAATTGCTTCCCTGAAGATAGCAACGGGACAGGTCCTGCAGCATATCGGCTGCCCGCACGCAGCCAGAGCGACCCCGACGGAAATCGACTACCCTGCCTGCCTGGCAGGCCGGCAGGCAGCACCGGTCAAACTATTATTCAAAGGCTGCAGCTTCTGCGATGTGGCCGCCGATAAAGGGTTTCACGGCAAGATCGGTCTGCCGGCGGTAATCAGCCAAATCCGCTGCCTGCCCGCAGCCGGGGACGGCCGCAAGATACCATTCGAACTCATCAATGAAAACCCATTGCCGGCGCTGCCCAAGTTGTTGAAAGAAGTCAATCATCTGGGTATTGGGCTGTCACAAATCAACCTCACCTTGCGGGCGGATTACTTCATTACCGGGCTTCAGCACCTGAAAGAGGCCCTGGGGCTGGCCAAGGCGTCGGGGGTCTATATCCTATTGAGTTCCATTGGGTTCGAATCGTTTGACGATACCCTGTTGCGCAATCTCAACAAGGGCCTGAGCGTCAAAAAAAATCTAGCGGCCATCAGCCGCATCCGGCAACTGAAAGAATCGTTTCCAGGCCAACTGGGATATGCGACCCGGGAGGGCGCCAACCACGGGTTCATTCACCCCACGCCCTGGGACACCAGAGACAGTGCCGCTGAAAACCAAAAAAACATTGCCCTTTACGGTCTGCAAAACGACATCCTGCCGCCGCACAGTACGCCGCTGATTATCCATCATGCATCCGGTTTAGGCGATTGGATTAGAGAGATTGAACGCCGGGAAAAACTGGCATTCAAACGATACGGGTCGATTATCGGCTGGTGGGATGAACCGCGGCCCGTCTGAGGCAGGTACTCGATTGCGGAATGCGGATTGCGGACTGCGGATTGGAAAAGCCGGTATTCGGCGTTCGGCCTTCGGAAAATCTGTTTTCTGATCTCTGTTCCCTGTCTTCTGATCTCTGTTCCCTGTCTTCTGGCCTCTGGATGCTGGATCCAGCAACCAGATTACAATATCCCCACGCGATCGTTGAATTCTTCAGAGGGTTGGAGTTTATCTTATATTCCGAATGGAATAATGCAATGGTGGAATAATGGAATATTGGGAATCGAAAGCGGATGATTGTCTGATTATATAAACGGATCAGTGCCGTCGTTATAAAAACAGATCCCATTCCACTAAATCCAGAATTCCAAAATTTCAGAATTCCATCATTTCTCTTTCGCTTGCAGAAGATATACGGCATAGCCGATTGTCTCTGACTTAGCCCGGAGGACCAGGTTTTCTGCGACAAAAAAAAGGCACTGCCCCACCAAGCGAGGCGTGCCCTTTTTTTTAGGAAACGGCGGTTAAATCACAGTGACATTGGCAGCGGCAGGGCCCTTTTGTCCTTGCTCTATGTCAAAAGAGACCCGGTCACCTTCATTCAGGGATTTAAAACCACTTGAGTTGATTGCTGAAAAATGAACGAACACATCCGGTCCGTCTTCCTGCTCAATGAATCCAAATCCCTTGCTGTCATTAAACCATTTAACAGTACCATTGGCCATCGTAATACTCTCCTTTCATGAAAAATCAGTGTTGCAAACTGGAGGATGCCACTTTGATAAAAATGGATTGTTCCCTCAGAAAAAACCATTCCCAAATTAAAACGTGAGACCCGATTATCAGGGTGGGACATATCCTTTCTGTGCGCGAATAGCAAGTACATTATTGATATTTTTCGACGAATCCTCAGCCGTGGAAATGTAGATGGCATTTTCCGTCAAATTGACATCGCCGGCAAGCAAGCCTATTTTGATTTCTGAGACCCGAAATCCATTGCCCGCTGGCATTGGATTTTCCTGCGGGTAATGCCGCTGTATCCTCTAAACACACGCGACTGAAAGGGGGCTTGAATGGATGTTAAAACCTTTTGCGACAGTGCGGGATCCGATCTTATCGGATGGAAAGCAAAATTGTACGATGTCATACGCAAAACCCAAACACTGGATAATGTGGACCAGGGCGAAGTCTCACCCCTGGTAAACGAACTCAATCGGCTGGTCGATGACCTCGACAAGCACATCAAGATCCTGGCTGATGAGTGCCCTCTGGAATGGGAGTCCCAGAAAACCGAGATCCAGCAGAAGTTATCACAGGTAAGTACTAAATACAATGACCTCGATGGTGCCATGGATGTCTGGAATATGAATTTGGAGCGATCGGCGTGACGGGGTACGAGTTGCGGGGTGCGAGGATCGGGTTGCGGGATTTAAAGACCGGTGTTCGGCATTCGGCATTCGGTATTTGGTGCACGGCAAAAAAAACAGGTTTAAGGTGTAAGGTGTAGGGTATAGGGTTTGTGGAAGTCGAAATGCGGAAGTTGAATAAGGACGTTAGGCATTCGGCAAGATAAACAGGTGTGAGGTAAAAGGTAAAAGGTAAAAGGTTGAAGGTAAAAGGTTAAAGGTAAAAGGTAAAAGGATAAAGTTTAAAGGATAAAGGTTAAAGGATAAAGGTGTAAGGTTTAGAGTGAAAAAAAATAGGAACCTAGTGTAGACGAAATGAACAGTGTTCGGCGCAATGTTAAAGGCAAAGAGAAAGGCTAGTGGTTTGTGCAGTGTAAAAAAAAATGGATGACAACATTTCACCTTATACCTTAAACCTTACACCCTGCACCTCTCTTTATCCGCTGACATCTGAACTCTGTTTCCCGGTTCCCTTCACCAATAACCAGTAACGGATAACCCATGACTTTTGGTTTTTCCGGCCTTTGCAAAAATTCAAATATGGCTAATTTGGAGGCTGCTTGATGAACACTTCGGACTACCGCCCCGTAACCCCCGATATTGTAGCGGAATTGAAGCGAATTTGCGGCGACGCGTTTGTCTTTTCTGATGACGAAAAAAAGCTGGCAAAGTATTCCCGTGACAAGGTACCGTCAGATTATGGCCACATGCCGGAAGCGGTTGTGCTGCCGCGCACAGCGCTGGAAATCGCCGAGATCGTGAAGCTGGCCAATCGCGAGATGATTCCCATTACACCCCGGGCGGCCGGCAGCGGTCTTTCCGGCGGCGCGGTTCCCGTCTATGGCGGCATCCTGTTGTCCGTTGAACGGATGAACGATATTCTCGAAATCGATGACCGGAACCTGATGGCGGTGGTGGAGCCGGGAGTGGTTACCAATAAGCTGGATCAGATGCTGCAGCCGTACGGGCTATTTTTTGCCGGGTACCCGATGAGCGATGAATTTTGTTTTATCGGCGGCAATGTGGCTGAAAACGCGGGCGGCGGCCGGGCTGTTAAATACGGTGTCACCGGGCAATATATCAAGGGAGTTGAGATCGTCACCGCAACCGGTGAGATTGTTCAATTCGGCGGCAAGCGCATCAAGGATGTCACCGGTTATGACATGGTCCAGTTGATGGTCGGTTCGGAAGGAACCCTTGGAATATTCAGCAAGATTTTCATCAGGCTGCTGCCGCGCCCCACGGTCCGGCAGGCCATCCTGGCGCTGTTCGAAGATCCCGCAGCAGCCATAGCCGTCGTACCGGAAATTGCGACCGCCGGTAAACTGGTACCGACGTCGATTGAATTTATGGACGGGTTCACCTTTAACCTGGCGGCCAAGGCGCTAAAGGAAGAATTTCCCTATGAGAAAATCGGGGCCGCCTTGCTCTTTGAGGTTGATGGGACGAACTTGGCGGTAGTATCTGAAAATACAGCAACCATTGGCCGGATCTGCCGGGAGGGTGGGGCGCTTGCAGAATATCCGGCCTCAACCGAGCCGGAGATCGAGCGCTTTTGGCGCATCCGCAAACGAATTCCCTGGGAAATTCTGCGATATACCCCCCACCAGTCTGTTGAAGACATTGTGGTTCCCATCGCCAGCATTCCCCGAACCCTGTCCAACCTGAAGCAAATCAGCGCCAAATATGATGTTGCCATACCCGTTCTCGGACATGCCGGTGATGGTAATTTGCATGCGATACCGCTTAAAAACCCGGCCAGTTCAATTGAACACTGGGAAGCGGTCCTGCCCGTCCTGCTAAAAGATATTTATGTCATGACGGCCGAATTGGGAGGAACCATCAGCGGTGAGCACGGTATCGGCCACAAGCGGCGTGATTACATGAACCTCGTCATGAGCGAGGCTCACCTTGACATGATGAGAAAAATCAAGCGAGCCCTGGATCCAAACAATATTTTAAATCCCGGCAAGGTGTTCAGCCTTTAACTTGCCGCAGAAATCATGGCGCTTCGGGTCAAGCCGCAGGCAATCGGCTATGATATCTTTTCAACCTATTTTAGGTTTCAGGTGTTTCGCCTCCTTCGGACCGCCGGCAAAATAACGGCCGTTCTAATCGAAAAATAGGGGTTGTGAAACTGCGAATAACGAATATCGAACAAGGAATAATGAATATCGAAGTAAGGTATTCTGTCGATTTACTTTTGCTAAAATAGTCGGAGCGAAGCGATTCCACCCCTCATTATTCGATATTTCTTGTTCGATATTCTGCGGTTCGCATTTAAATTTTCATGTAGTTTCAAATGAGTAAAAAGCAATTCCTGAGTCCCGATCCCATTATACCCCATACTTTTCTCCTCATTCCCTGGCGAACCAATCCGGTTTCTCGCTGTGGCGCGGCATGCGCGAATAGAAAATATTATCCGTTATCAGGGCGATATGACGGGCGAGCGGGTTGCGGGTGCACAAGAACCGAATGATGTTGTGATAAAAGGTGTGGGGCTTGGAATAGGGGCAGACCGACTTGATTTGTGTTTTTTTTTCTTGCGCGAACCCATTTCTGACTCCAAGGTTTCAGGACATAAATCGGCGGATAATCGGCAGCAAGCCATCGATGCCGTCCTGGAGCGGTCGGAAGACCGGCAGTTTTAGTCTTTGTTCAAGTTCGTCCCGGCAACGGGTCAGGTCTGCCTCGGTTCCGCCTTCTTCGTTCAGTGCGACGGCCAGGGTTTGAGCGCCGTACATGTTGATCAATTGGATTTCATCCGCGACATCCGGCATCCGGCAGCCTAAGCGCTCCAGTTCTTCATAATGGGTCCGGAAAGGCGCATGCTGCAATATAACTCCCTTGGCGGCGGCCGAGACAATTATCTCCGAACCGCAGGGGCCGGAAGGGTTTCTCAAGCCGGACTGGCCTTCGATGAGAATCAGATCGGGAGCAGACTCCCGCTCACATTGCAGGATGGCGTGCTCCAATTCGCCGCTGACGAAATCATTGAGGGTGGCATCGAATATAAAGCCGTGTCGGTATCCCTGTAGCCATCCGGTTTGGCCGGTGTAGATCATCTCAGCCCGAATGCCGTGTCTGCGGCAGGTTTGCTCTATCAGGCCGCAGGTGGTTCTCTTGCCGATGGAACAATCCATTCCGAGGACGGCAATTCTGGGCGTATTGACGGTATAGATTGCACCGCTCCAGAAATGAAGCGCTGCCGCGGGCTTGGGCCGGCGAAGATCCGTGATCCGCACGCCATTTTTGCGCGCCGTCTCCTGCAGCACCGGGATTTCGCTTACGGGGTGGTGCATAGTGCTGATGATGTCGATGCGATGTTCGATGGCTTCGAGGAGAATCCGATGCCAGTCCTCCGGCAGCTTTCCGCCGCTCAGTGCAACGCCGATGATAACGCAATCCGGCCTCTCGTTCGCCTGTGCGACATGTGCTGCAATCGATTCACATACCGGTATGTTTCTGGGGCGGCCGTCCAGAACTTCCCCAGCATCCCGGCCGGCATTGGCCGGATCGACGACACCCACGATATTAAAGCGGTTGGTTCCCCGAATAAGGCCGTGGGCCGTCTTCGCGTCATCAGTGGCCAGTAGGCCGTTTGTCAGAATAAGGGCAGTCGCCGGGTCAGTGAAAGTCATTTTTTTTGCAATTCATTGTTAATTTTTGATTCCACGTTGGTTAATAAAAAATTTTGGATTTGGGATTTTGGATTTCGGATTTAAGGCATTCTGTCATTTTATAAAAGCCTTGTCGGCATCTATCTATTGATTTCATTTTTGGATCTTTATTGTATGAATTGCCTGAAATTCTAATAAACGGAACCGGACCACGGAGAGGTGGCTGAAGCATGCACCGGGTAAATTGCGCTGCGGTTTTTCAATCCGCAATCCATTCCAATAATCGAAATTCCAATAAACGAAACCGGACCACGGGGAGGCGGCTGAAGCATGGCCTGGGTAAATTGCTCTGTGGTTTTTCAATCCGCAATCCGCAATCCGCAATCCGCAATCATCTTCACCCCTAGTCCCGGCCGGTCGGTGACCCGCATTTCGCCGTTTTCAAGAATGAACCCGCCTTGCACCAGATCCCGGGCCAAATCCAGGCTGCCGTCCAAATCCAGGTAGCGGGTGTTCGGTGACGCCAGGGCGGCATGCAGGGCCGCGGCGATGCCGACCCGGCTTTCATCCATACATCCCCACATCAAATCGATGCCGGCCAGATTGGCGATTGCGGCAATCTGCAAGCCTGGTGCAATACCGCCGCACTTCATCAGTTTGATGTTGAAAATACCGAAGGGGCGGGGCGGTTGGAGGCATTCAAGGGCATTCCGCGCGTCTAAAAGACATTCGTCGGCAGCCGTTGAATTCCGCACTGATTCAGGCAAGCCTCGCATGTTTGCAAAATCACCGGCCGGCAGGGGCTGCTCGACAAATTCCAGGTCAAGGGAATCTGTTTGATCGATAAACTTATTGAAATCCGCCGGCGCATAGCCCTGGTTGGCATCCACGCGGAGTAAAATTTTAGACCCTATCCGCTCGCGGATCTGTCTCAGACAGGCGACATCCTGCTCTACCGATTGCCCGATTTTGATCTTGAAAATTCTAAAGCCTCTTGCCCGGTATTCTTCCGCTTCCGAAAGGGATTCGGCAATGGATTTTATGCCGATGGTAATCGAAGTCGGCAATGACCGGTGGCACCGCCCCAGCACTTCAACCAGCGGCAGATCGAGGTATTTGGCCCAGAGGTCATGCAGCGCAATATCGATTGCAGCCCGGGCCGCGGGCCGGGCGGAGAGCGCGTTTTCCACCTGTCTCAGGATCATATTCAATTGGCGAATATCCCTATCCAGCACCAGGGGTTCGAGGCCGCCTGCCAGCGCCTGCCGGCAGTCCACCACGCTTTCGCCGGTCACTTCCGCGTCCGGTGCGGCAACGCCCAGGCCGATTGAACCATCTTCAGTTTGCAGCCGTACAAAGATGTTCTCAACCGCATCGATGCGCTCGTAGGCGATGGTGTAGGGCCGGGTCAACTCAAGTCGTTCTGTCCAATACTTGGCCTGGATGATTTTCATTATCTGAAATCCTTTTTTGAGGTGACTGCCGCCGGCCGTTACCTGGGGTGACAAAATCCATATCCTTCGAGAATCTAGTAAACCATCCGAGCCCGGAGGACCAGGATTTCTGCGACAAATTAAATGTAGCGGTCAAGTAGGATTCTGATTTTTAAAATTTTTGGAATTGATCGTTGGGTGGAATATAGAAGCTTGTTTGACGGGATGCAAGAGGATTTTACAGGCAGCCTTACCGGCGAAGCCGGAAATGAAGATCGAAGAAAGAAAATCGAAGCTTTTTGGTTGCGCTTCAGGCTTGGGGCTTCGCCCTTCGGGTTACGACCCCACGAATCGCTATGTCTTATCGATTTCAATCGAAACAATAGGTTAAATAAAAGCCCCTGATTGAGTTAAACACTCAATCAGGGGTTTATAATATCTGATCTTAATCAGGTTCTGGCACGGCTGTTCAGGCGGTCAGCCTGAACCTTGAAGCCGGAACCTTTTAACCACAGCGATTATAAGCCGCCGACAGCCACTTCGACACGGCGGTTCATCCTGCGACCTTCAGCCGTGGCGTTGCTGGCGGCCGGATTGATTGCACCATAATAGTTCATCACGATGCGGTCATCGGTAATCATGTATTTCTCCTTTAAGTAAGTCGCCACACTTTCGGCTCTTCGGAGAGACAGCTGCAGATTATATTCCTCGGTCCCGGTATTGTCGGTATAGCCCTCCAGTAGAACATAGGCTGCTGGATTTTTCTGCAAAAATGATCCCAGAGCATCAACTTCATTGAGATATTCCATATCGATTTTCGCGCTGCCAAAAGCATACCGAATACTATCGATTTTAAGGCCCACTATTTTGGATTCGGTGATCGTCTCGATGCGCTCAGTAGCTTTCACCGTGTAAAGGGCCCCGGTAATGTATTCCGGATTCTCAATAAATTTTTCAAAGGGAATTACCCGCGAGCAGGAGTTGGCCTTGGCCATATCTTCCAGTCGCTTCTGAGCCCGGTTATCCTGGGGAGAGCCGATCAGGTAAAAGCAAACATTATATTTTTCCGCCAAGGCCTGGGTGTAGTCCTCCGGCTCTTTGAAGTCTCCCAGCTTGCTATAGGTGCCGTCGCTGAAAATATAGACCACCGTTTTGCCGGACAATCCCTGGAGTTTCGGCTCGATACTGCGAAGCCCCCGGGCTAAAAAAGTCGGACCCCGGGGTTCGGCCGGCAGGCTGTCCATGGCCTGGGCAAAGTTGCCCTTGTCAAGGGGCCCCATCGGATAAACTTCACTATAAGGAGTAAATAAATACAACCCGGCATTATAGCCCAAATCCGGAAGTCGTACCAGCTTCTCTTTCAGAATGGTTTTGGCCACCTCATACCTCGATTCCGGAGATCCTTTCTGGTATTGTCTTTTCATCGAATTGGATGAATCGAACAGGATCAAAAAATTATTGGCGGTCTGAATAAAATCTTCTTCTACAACCACCTTTTTAATCATATCCTCTTCGGTGATAATTTCGGCGGCTGGAAGCAATCCCGGCAAGATCATAGCCAGCACCATCAGAAGTACAGTTAATTTAAGTTTCATAGTCTTTTCTCCAATGCTAATTGGTTTATTGTTGTTGGTTATCTGAGCTTACCCGCTCCAATTCTGAATTGGTGGTGCGACATGGTCTTGTAAAATCGAGCGCGCACCATGGTCGATGTTTGCTTCAAAGCTGCATCTTAAATCCAATCCGAAAGCGATATCAACCAACGACATGATCGTTAAAGACAGCGACAACCTATGGCGCTGCATACGGTCGGGTTTTGATATCGATGTCAAACGAATCGGCGAAGCTTTTCCAAATGCCCTCGCCAGGGACAGCAAAGATTTGGACGCGTGGTTCTTTACAAAAACGGCGAATAAAATTGCCTGGGAGAGACTGCAGAGACGTAACGAAATCAGTGCTGGCTGTTGCTGTTCAGTTCAGAACTTAAAGGCCAGTTGAGAGTTATTGGTTGTTCGTTATTGGTTTGAAGAGAATCAGATCGATTTTTTTGTTACTAATGATACAAGCGAAGAACCATATTCTCAGCCATTTCTAAAAACAAATCCACCGGAGGCGGGTTAACCCCTGATTGAGCGTTTATTGCTCGATCAGGGGGGATTTTCTGCGATCGGTATCAGGTTTCGATTTTATTGGTTTATAGGCGTTTAGCCCTGAATGTCGCCTGTCCTCCGTGGCCTGATGGGCGGAGGGGGAAACACTGAACCGGGTAACCGTAACGATTATAGGCCGCCGACTGCCACTTCGACGCGGCGGTTCATCTTGCGACCTTCAGCCGTGGCGTTGTCGCCAGCCGGGTTGGCCGGTCCGTAGTAGTTGACCACGATCCGGTCGCTGCCGATATTGTAGTTGTCCATTAAATAGTTCGCGACGCTTTCAGCCCTTCTGAGAGACAGGGCCAGGTTATATTCTTCGGGCCCGCTGTTGTCGGTATAGCCCTCCAGCAGGACGTACGCGTTGGGATTCTGGTCCATAAACGCACCCAGAGCATCAACTTCATCGACGTAGTTGGTTCGGACACTTGCCTTATCGAAGTCAAACAGTATGCTGTCAATATCGAGGCCGACGATTCTGGTTTCGGAAACAGTCACAATGCGCTCGGTGGCTTTTACGGTAAACATGGCACCGGTTGTGTATTCCGGATTTTCGATAAATCTGCTGAATGGGATCACCCGTGAGCAGGCGTTGGCCTTGGCCATGTCGTTCAGTCTTTTCTGGGCGATATTGTTCTGAGGAGCTCCAATTACGTAAAAACAGGTATTGTATTTGCTGGCAAATTCGCGGGTGTAGTCCTCCGGATCTTTGAAGCCCCCGGGCTGGTTATACTCACCGTCGCTGAATACAAAAACAACAGTTTTACCGGACGCTCCCTGTAATACAGGTTCAATTTTGCGAAGCCCTTGGGATAAAAAGGTCGGGCCTTTGGGCTCCTCCGGCATGCTGTTCACCGCTTCTACCCATCCGACTTTATCAAGGGGAGCCATCGGTTCGAGTTCGGCGTAGGGGGTATAAAGGTAAAGCCCGGCGTTGTATCCCAGATCCGGCAGCTGCACGATCTTTTCTCTCAGAATAGTTCTGGCGAGTTCATATCTCGATTCCGGCAAGCCTTTCTTGTATTGCCGTTTCATCGAGTTGGATGCATCAAACAAAACAATGAAATTGTCTGCCAGCTTAATAAAATTTTCTTCAACGACCACCTTTTTACTGATGTCTTCTTCGGTGATAATTTCAGCGGCAGGAAGCAACCCCGGCATGATCATTCCCAATACCATTAAAAGCACTGTCAGTTTAAGTTTCATAGTCTTTCCTCCTTTGTTGAAATTGTTATTTGAGTCAGTTAACCGAACCGCCTTTATTTTGTCGCAGAAAACATGGTCCTCTGGGCCAGGTCAGAGTCAATCGGCTGTGCCGTGAAACCTGCTGCAAGCGGCAGCGGAATGATGGAATACTGGATGTTGGAATGCTGGGTTTAGTGGAATGGGATCTATTTTTATAGAGCCTGCGCATAAACTTAAAATTGATCAGAATAAATTACAAAATTGTAGGTCCAACATTTTAAATTTGGTCAATGTTCTTTGAAAAATTGGTTAAAGCAGCAATCTGCTGTGCTTCAGGTTA
>Ga0209743_1000312_pt1 | contig 17583 bp, 18 predicted proteins | sample OlaalgELextract2_FD_187378 | JGI IMG/M metagenome (GOLD analysis project Ga0209743, IMG submission 187378) | Olavius algarvensis symbiont microbial communities from Tuscany, Italy - Type G ELBA extract 2 (SPAdes) (version 2) | ecosystem: Host-associated > Annelida > Digestive system >...
AGTTTTAGGGAACTAGGCCTATAAAAGGAGTGATTTTAGTAGTACTTATATCAAAAAAAGTCAAGTAGTATTTTATCTTATCATGCTGATATAATGAGAATTTTTACGTTTATGCGTCCACTCTATAGCTTTAAGGAAGTTGCCGATGACCACCGATTTATTTTTTTCGCAGCCTGTATTCCCGAATCCGCCAGCTGGAATTCAGAGCAGCAGCCTCGGACCATCTGGCTTGAATCAATCCTCCAAAATTCAAACACCTTCCGAGTCGCCGGAAGGTGATCAGGATAATTTTTTAACCACGCTCCAGGCGGCGTCGGGGAAGGGAACGCCGGAAAAGCTTCCACCGCGTGAACCTGATGCGCCACCTTTGGAAGCCACCGCGTCGGTTGTGGTCGACGAATTGGATGATAAGACAGACCCGGCGATCATTCCGGGTGATGCGTCCCAGCCAACTGAAACGGATTCAGAACCAATTCAAATTCCATCCGATTGGAATGGTGCGGGTTTGGTTAAAGTCCTGGAGGCCCTCGGGCTGCTTCAAATTCCATCCGATTGGAATGGTGCGGGTGTGGTTAAAGCCCTGGAGACACTCGGGGTGCTGGATGCCATTGATGATTCCGGCATTCAACAAATGGCGCATTCAAGACCGGCAGATATTGATCCATTGGCAGCCATTGAGCTTCTGACTGACCGGTTGCTGCAAAATAAATCCGGGCTTACCTCCGACCCCCAAGTTGGGATCGGACGACTGCGGCAATTCATGGCCAATGTCCGGGACGGCAAAATCCCACTGGCGCTTGACGAAGCTTCTCGTCAGGGTTTGATTTCGTTTCAGTCGTCAGAGCCGGGTCCTGAATCAGCGGCGCGGTCATTTTACCGGTCTGTTTTCAGTGCCCAACCGGTTTCGAATCTGTCTAAGGGGCAGGCTGCGGCGGATGGAAAGCTGCCAGGGGTGACACCGGCAGCCGGAGGCGATGTTATGTTGTCGGCTGGAAATACCACGGCCTTGTCACAGTTGAGCAGACAAAGCAATGGTGCGCCTAACTTGCCGGGTGACAAGGGCCCGGCTTCTATCTTTAACAGCCAGGAATTACGTTTAAAAAATGATTCGGATGCTACATCAAACGGCATTTCCGCTGCCAAAGCAATACCCGGTCCTAATCCTGATCGGCAAATCAATCAGCGGGCGGATACCGTTGCACGGGTGGCTCCGCCTCATGATCAAGCCCCACCCCCTGAAAACGCAAGCGACAACCAATCTCAAAAACCGAACCCGTCATCCGCTGCAATTATAAGCGATCGCCAGTCTCAGAATCAGGAGCCGGCATTCGGCAAGGTCCAGGCGATTGCAAAATTCTTTGAGAACCCGGCTCAAGGCCCTGCCAGTGAACAACTGTTCTCGCGAATTTTTCAAGAAACTCCATCGGCAAAAGAAGGTGTCGCTAAGGTGGAATCTGTCTTCTTCGAAGACAACCTCAGCAAAGTTGTCAAATCCGAAGACCACCTCAGCAAAGTTGTCAAATTCGAAGACAACCTCAGTAAAGTTGTCAAATCCGAAGACCACCTCAGCAAAGTTGTCAAATTCGAAGACAACTTCAGCAAAGTTGTCAAATCCGAAGACCACCTCAGCAAAGTTGTCAAATTCGAAGACAACCTCAGCAAAGTTGTAAAATTCGAAGACAACCTCAGCAAAGTTGTAAAATTCGAAGACAACCTCAGTAAAGGTGTAAAATTCGAAGACAACCTCAGCAAAGTTGTAAAAATAGATGCCGGTGCCAATGACAACAGCCTGCTGAACTCATCCGGTCAAAGCTCAGAAAAACCTGCCGAAGCGGTTGCCGGCAAAAAAGAAGCCGATGCCGGTCAAAGTGATTTTCGAACACAGACAATGGATCAGATTGTACGCAAGGCCGCCATCCACCTGCGAAACGGTCAGCATGAAGCCCGGATTGAACTCAAACCGGATTTTTTAGGACATGTCCGGATGCAGGTGATTTCCGAAAATCAGCAGGTGACGATAAAGATCCTGGCAGAACACGGGTTTGTCAAGGAAATGATCGAGGGCAATCTGCACCAGCTGAAAGCCGATCTGCAGCACCAGGGGCTGGAGGTGGACAAACTGGAAGTCACCGTCTCCCGCGACCCGGAAGACTCAGCCAATCATAAATATAAACTTGCTCAACCGAAATTCAGGCAGGGTTCTGAGAACCAGCGCAACGAAGATCATCCGCAGGAAGAGCCATCGGAAAGACCCCGACGCTCTATCCTGAACGAGGATAAGTCATCGGCCGTGGATTTTTTCGCCTGATGATGGTTAACGCAAACCGAGGACGATACGAGGTGATAAACTTATGATTATGTCGGCCATAGGAAGCAGCGCCAGCAGCACCGGTGTTTCGGAGCTTTCCACTTCTAATTCGAATGTTTTGGCGAAAGATGATTTTCTAAATCTGCTGATTACCCAGCTTCAGCACCAGGATCCGTTAAATCCGACGGACAGTGTTGAATTTACCGCTCAGTTAGCCCAGTTCAGCTCTTTGGAGCAACTGGGCAACGTCAATGATAATTTGTTGGAATTGCAAAATTTCCAGGCATCCATCAACAATGCCCAGGCCGTTACCCTGATCGGTAAAAACATCACCGCCGAAGGCAATTTTATTCAGCTAAGCGGCGGGGGTTCGGTGGAATGTAACTTTGACCTGGAGGAGGATGCCGACCAAGTCGCGGTCAGCATTTATGACAACACAGGCGAATTCGTAAGAGATTTCGTCAGTGAGGGTATGCGTGCCGGTCAGCATTCCCTGTTTTGGGACGGTTTCGATAGTCAGGGAAACCGAATGTCGCCGGGTCCATATACCTTTGAAGTCTCGGCAAGCAGCGCGACAAATCAGCGGATCGCGACCCGGAGCCTGACGACTGGGACGGTGACCGCCGTCAGCTTTGATGACAATACGGCCTATCTTTCGGTTGGCACCCGTAAAGTGGCACTCAATGATATCGTGGATGTTCACCTTCCGCCGGGCAGCAGCAAGATGCAAGACAAGCAACTCGCTCCAGCAGGCGCCAATGATAACAATTTAACCATCAACGGAGGCAGATAACTATGATCGGTTCACTCTTTGCAGGAATATCCGGATTGAATTCCAACTCGACAGCTCTGAATGTGATTGCAGACAACATTGCCAATGTCAACACAACCGCTTACAAATCCAATCGGCCGGCCTTTGCCAACGTGCTCAGCCAATCATTGAACGGGGCGGTCGGCAGCAATGGGGTCGGGCGGGGGGGTTGTCTTCCGCAGCGTCAACCCTCAGTGGTCCCAGGGTACCCTTGAAAATACCGGTAGTCCAACGGATTTGGCCATCAGCGGCAAAGGTTTTTTTATGGTCAGCACTGTCGATGGCGTAACTCATTATACGCGGGCCGGGGAGTTCTTCTTCGATGAGGATGGCAGGCTTGTCAATTCGGACGGCTTCAATCTGATGGGGTTTCAGATAGATGCCAACGGCAACCCGTCGGATCTGGGCGGAATTTCGATACCCGGTCAAGGGTATTCCCCGCCGCAGGTGAGCACCGAGTTAAGCTTCGACATCAACTTGGATTCCCGAACGGCCAGCGGTGAGTCATATTACGCCACCCAATCCGTTTACGACTCGCTGGGCAATGCCGTTCCGCTCACTCTGACCTTCACCAAACAATTGGCCGATCAAACCTGGACCGTCGCGGCTTCCACCACCGCGCCCAACGGTGCGGTGACCATTAACGGCGCTGCCACCGGGTCTGTTGTCTTTGATGAGGACGGCATTATGACGACGCCGGCGGGCGATCAACCGATCGCCATCACCCTCGCCAATGGTGCCGATACCCCGCTGACCATTAGCTGGGATCTTTACGATGCCCTCAACAACAGCCATAATGACATGAGCGGTTTCGCCTCACCGTCCTCCACGACCTTCCAGTATCAGAACGGCTATGCCGCCGGTGTCCTGCGTGCGGTATCGGTTGACGATGATGGTATTGTCTCCGGGACTTATTCCAATGGGCAACTCGTGCCTTTATATCAGATCGCGCTGGCGGATTTTCCAAGCTATGAAGGGCTGACCAAGTTGGGGCGCAATCTTTATGTCGAGTCCGTGTCGTCCGGTCAACCCATGCCAGGGGTTCCGGGCAACGGCCGGATGGGCTCGATCGCTCCCAGTGCCATTGAAATGTCCAATGTGGACCTCGCCAAAGAATTCGTCAAGATGATCACCACCCAGCGCGCATTTCAGGCCAACTCCAGAATCATCACCACCAGCGATGAAGTCTTATCGGAATTGATCAATATCAAACGATAGTAATCGATAGCCAATAGCCAGAGGGCCGGGAAGCTGGGATGCCGCCCGGACCCTCCAGCTTCCTGGCTTCCCGGCCTCCCGGCCTCAAGTTATTTGATATGTGTTAAAGATACTGATACCTTATGAAAAAGCAGGAGTTGCACGATGATCAAGGTAACCCGTTTGAACGATTCTGTCATGGTGGTCAATGTCGAAAAAATTCAGTCGCTGCAGGCAACGCCGGATACGTTGATTACCTTTACCAATCAAGACCGAATTATGGTTAAGGAGCCTGTGGAGGAAATTTCCCAACGCATCGTCGAATACCAGCGTTCTGTCAACTGCAATACCGATGATACCACGGGGGAAAGTTTGAACCGTTATCGTCAAAGTGTTGACTAATTCCTGCCAAAATTGACACCGAACCGGGTACCCCGACCGCTTGGCTCCACATTGCCATTCATCCCGCGCCTTTTGGCGATAGCGAACCCCTATATCACCCATAAATCATTTGTATAAAAAACATGAAGCTCTGGCGCGCCAACTGCCGGGGCTGTTCATAGATTTGAGCGCCGGTCACTCCAGTCCGTGGCACAATACTTGCTTTCTTTACGGAAGATATCCCCTTTTTGGAGTTTGTAAGGGGAAAATTGTGAAATAAGTAGAATTCGACCTGGCATTCAAGGAGTCTGCACGTGGACATTGCAACCTTTGTGGGAATCCTGATCTCATTTGGCCTGGTGGTCATCTCTATCCTGTTGGGTGGTGACGGAACATGGTTTCTCAATGGGCCGTCGTTGATGATCGTATTAGGCGGAACCATGGGCGCGACGCTGCTCGCTTATCCTCTGGGCGATGTCTTGAGTGTTTTCAAGGTGGCCAAGAACGTGTTCACCCACCGGACACAATCCGCCGGTGAGCTCATCCCCCTGATCGCCGATTTCGCTAAAAAGGCACGCCAGGAAGGGATTCTCTCTTTTGAATCCCAATTGTCCGAAATTGAAGACCCTTTTTTGGTCAAGGGTATTCAAATGGCCATTGATGGAATGGAAACCAGTGCCATTGAAGAGGTCATGAGCACGGAGATCATATACGTGGAGGAGCGGCATCGGCTGGGATCGGATATATTCAGCACCATGGGAACCTTTGCCCCGGCCGTCGGGATGCTAGGGACCATCATCGGCCTGGTGCAGATGCTGATGCAAATGGAGGACCCCAGCCAAATCGGAGCACCTATGGCAGTCGCGCTGCTGACGACATTTTACGGCACATTATTGGCGAACCTTGTTTTTATTCCGGTTTCCGGAAAATTGAAAACACGCAGCAAACAGGAAATACTGTTTAAACAAATGGTGCTTGAGGGCGTTATTTCCATCCAATCCGGTGACAATCATCGGGTGGTGGAACAAAAGCTGAAGGCTTTTATTGCGCCCAAGGCGCGATTGACGGCTGATGGCGAAGCAATTGCCGCCTGAAGATTCATGGGTAAAAAACAGGATTTTAAACCCTAACCATCCCAAATGCAATGGTGATGCAGAGTGAAGTATCCAAAGAAAAAAGGCGATTCGAGAAAAGATGAGGGATCCGCCGGTGGCGGCTGGGAAGTTGTATATTCCGGTTTCGTATTGATACTGCTCTGTTTCTTCATCATGTTGAGTTCTTTTTCGAGCATCAAAGAAGCCAAAATCATGCGATTTGTAAAGTCCTTTGTCGAATCCGTCAGTATTTTACCCGGCGGACTTAGTGCTGACGGCGACGCGGCTGTCATGCCGGATTCGGTCGATATGGTGGATATCAAGAGTCCGTTGGCTCAGACCCATGCGAACCTAAAGGCCCTGGCTGAGGGTATCCGGCAACGTAATGATGTCGCCGTATCTTATTCCCCCAAAGGGCTGGTGATGCGTTTGTCGAACCACACCCTGTTCGATATCGGCGAGGCAGCTGTCTCACCCCAGGGCATCCCGCTGCTTAAAAAAATTGGGTCCATCATTGCGGCGACCGGCCACGAGGTGCGGGTGGAGGGGCACACGGACGATGTGCCGATCAAAACTGCCCGGTATCCGTCCAACTGGGAATTATCCACCGCCCGGGCGGTGAATGTGTTGAGATATTTTATTCAAATTTACCGGATACCCAGTGAACGGATTTCGGCTGAGGGATTTAGCCGGTACCGGCCAAGGGTACCCAATGACAGCCCGGCCAACCGGGCAAGGAACCGCCGGGTTGAGATCGTATTTATCAATCCCGATATCGCCGGCAGGCCGGTGGAGGGCGGGCCTTGAGTCGGCGAAAAATCAGGCGCGCGCCGGAAACCGGCGGCAATTCGGCCGGATGGTTGACGACGTTCAATGATCTGGTAACGCTGTTGATGGTCTTTTTCGTGCTGCTTTTTACCATGGGGTCCATGGATCACAGACTGATAAAGGAATTTCAATATGCATTGCAAAGCGGTCTTGGAATTCTGGAGGCCGGGTCCATGGCTTCGATTGAGATCCAGCAACCCCTCATGCCGATGGCGCAGCAGGGTCGATCAACCCGGCCAATCGATGCTCCGACCCCTCAGGATGGATCCGTCGAAGCAAACGTGAACATTGAAGCGGTGCTTGAAGAGTTCGCGGCTCGACGCAGAATTAATGTCAAGTACGCCAAAGATGGGGTGCATATCTCTTTCGAAGATGGTTTGTTTTTTAATTTCGGCAAAGCCGACATCAATCCCAGCGGTTTTGACTATTTGGGAAAATTGGCGCAGGCGATACATAAACTGCCCTATGCGGTCAGGGTCGAGGGGCATACCGATAATGTGCCGATTCGCACCAACCGCTTTCCCTCAAACTGGGAACTGTCCATCGCAAGAGCCGTCAGTGTCGTAAAATATTTTATCGATGTCGGCAAGATCAACCCCCGACGACTTTCAGCGGCCGGTTACGGCGACTCAAAACCGCTGGTGCCTAACGACGCACCGGCCACGCGTGCCAGGAACCGACGGGTTGAAATCGTTCTGGTAACGGAAGGCGAGATAACAAATGTCAAATAAAGTTCTCTTTTTACTGATCGGCGTATTGATGATCTTTATGGTTGGTATGGGCGGCGGTTTGTTCCTGATGTGGAATAAACTGTCCGCGATGAATGTTCAAGGTAACGGCGGCAACGGCGATCTGCCCAATCAGGAAGCGATTCTTGAAAACCCTTTAGGCCCGATCATCTCTCTGGAAACCTTTATTGTCAATTTGGCCGATAAAGGCGGCAAGCGCTACCTGAGGCTCACCATGGACCTTGAACTGGGCAATCCGGAAATGGAAAGCGAGATTCAAAAACGGATGCCCCAGGTAAGAGACAGCATTTTGATGATTCTGCCTTCCAAACGCTTTGCCGATATCAGTTCGGTTGAAGGAAAAATCGCCCTTAGAGATGAACTTTTGGCGGGGCTAAATAGTTTTTTACTCCAGGGCGAGGTAACCAAAATCTATTTTAAGGAATTCGTGGTCCAGTAAAGGCAGCCGCTATGTCAGATCAGATTTTATCTCAAGAGGAAATTGATGCGCTCCTTTCGGCGATGGATAAAGGAGAGGTTGATCTTGAGGAAGAAGTCAAGCCGGAAGCTGAAGTCTATACCTATAATCTGACTTCCCAAAACATAATGTTGAGAGATCAATTTCATGCTTTGGAAGAGGTATATGACAAGCTGGCGAGATTAATGGGCACATCCTTTGCAGCATTGTTGCAGCGATCGATCGAGGTGGAATTCGTATCAACCGAAATGGTGAAATACACGGAATGCATCAGCGCCTTCTCCAACCCGACAAGTTTTACGATATTCACCATGGAACCACTCATTGGTTCGGCCATGATGGCGGTTGAGCCCCGGTTGGTATATTCGCTGATTGACTGCATGTTCGGTGGAGATGGGAAACCCACCGAAATTATGCGGGAATTTACCATGATCGAGCAACGCATGATGCAAAAATTCGCCCTGGAGGTATTGGGGAGTCTGCAAGCCGCCTGGAAAATCGTGGGTCCGATTACCGTGAAATTAAAAAAAACCGAAATAAAGCCGGATTTCGTCCATCTGGCTTCTCCCAATGATCTCATGGTGGTGATCGTTTTCAGCGTCACGGGGCAAGAGTTTTCCGGCAATCTTCACTTGTGCATTCCATACCTGATGCTGGAACCCATCAAAGATAAATTATCATCCAAATATCTGCGTGAAAAAGACATGGAACACAGCTGGTGTGAACAGCTGGAAATCCTGTTGCAGGATACCCCGGTTACTCTGATTGCCGAGCTGGGAATGACGACTCGCAGTGTAAGAGATTTATTGGAGCTTAAGTTGGATGATGTTGTGCAACTCAATACGGGCCCTGAAGATATGGTGATGCTGTCTGTTGATCACGTTCCCAAGTTTTACGGTTTCCCGGGTATCATCAACGGCAACCGGGCCATTGAAATTGCAGCACTGCACCCGAAAAATGGAGGCGAGAAATAGGTATGGCGATATACGATGAAAACATAGGGCCGGCAGGCACCAATGACTCTGATTCCGAAGCTTCCAACCGGACCTTCGCGGCAGGAGGTGCTGCGCCGACATCCCAGGACGCCGGGGCCGGCGATGGATCGGCGAACATGGAATTTGTGCTGGACATACCGCTTGAAGTGGCTGTTGAACTGGGACGAACCAAAATGCTGATTAACGATTTGCTCAAGCTCGGGCAGGGTTCTGTGATTGAACTTTCCAAGCTCGCCGGCGAAAGCCTGGATATTCTTGCAAATCAAAAACCGATCGCCAGGGGAGAAGTCGTGGTCGTAAATGAGAAATACGGCATTCGCCTGACCGAGGTGATCAGCCCCATGGAACGAATTGAGAGGTTGCGATGAATTCAGCTCCGGACATGGTATCGGGTGCATTTCAAATGCTGACGGCTCTGGGCATCATACTGGGTGGGCTGCTCGTGGTTTTTTATTTTATGAAACGCTATATGAAAAGGGATGCCGGGGGCGGAGGGCAGCTGATAAGGGTGCTTGCCAATCGGTACATCGGTGTAAAAAAAAATATTGCTCTGGTTGAGGTTCCCGGGAGTGTTCTGGTCGTCGGCGTTTCAAACGACCGGATATCGTTGCTGACCAAAATAGAAGACCAAACCGTAATCGACGGCATCCACCGGGAAAAACCCGGTGCGGCGTTATCTTTCTCGGATCATTTGCAGCGACTGACATCCCGGTTAAAATCAGAAAAGGCCGGCCAGCAACCTAATTAATCCGCGCCGGCCCGGCCTGGCACCGGCGCCAGGCCATTAAATACAGGCTTTAGGAAACTTAGCGCGGGCAGCAAGATCTCCGTGACCGTTTGGGAAAATCACCATCTATATGGCTAATGTAAAAATAAGAAAACACCTTATTTGGGGAAACCGGGTCGGATTCGGCAAACCAATCGTAACCTGCTGTCTGATCATACTGCTGGCGGCAGGTTTAATTTTTGTCACGGCCTCCAACTGCCGGGGGGCTGATCCGGGTTTTGCGACTCCCTATTTTTCCATAGGTATAGATAATACCGAGCAGTCCGTGGCACCAACCGTTACACTGCAGATTTTTCTGCTGATGACGGTTCTCTCCCTGGCACCTGCCATCATGATCATGGTGACCTCATTTACCCGCATCGTCATTGTTCTCTCGCTGTTGCGCCGGGCCCTGGGTACCATGCAGATGCCGCCGAATCAGATAGTGATCGGGCTGGCTTTATTTTTAACGGTTTTTATCATGACCCCGGTCTGGCAACAGATTAATCAAAGCGCCCTGCAGCCTTACCTGGATAAAAAACTCAGCCACCAGGAGGCATTGCAAAAGGCCGTCCAGCCCTTGAGGGAGTTTGTGTTTAAACAAACCCGGGAAAAAGATCTGGCCCTGTTTGTGAACATTGCCAAGCTAGAGCGGCCCAAAAATATGACTGAAATTCCGACTCTGGTGCTGATACCGTCTTTTATTATCAGTGAGATCAAAACCGCCTTCCAGATTGGGCTCTTGCTCTACGTCCCCTTCCTTATCATCGACATGGTGGTGGCGAGTGTCCTGCTTTCCATGGGGATGATGATGTTGCCGCCCATCATGGTATCGCTGCCGTTTAAACTCATGCTGTTTGTCCTGGCAGACGGCTGGTACCTGCTGGTGGAAAGTTTGGTGAAGGGGTTTGTCTAGGGACGGGGTGCGGGTTGCGAGGTGCGGGGCACGGGGTGCGGGTTGCGAGTTGCGGGGTTCGGGTTGCGGGTTGCGGGGTGCGCGTTGCGAGGTTCGGGTTGCGGGGTTCGGGTTGCGGGTTGCGGGTTGCGAGGTTCGGGGTACGGGTTGCGGGTTGGTGGTTCGAGGTGTGTACGGCAGTTGTTGGGTTGCCAGACGTGCTATGTAATCCGGGTTTTGTGATTCAAATTGCGTAGGGCAAATTTCATATTTTTTTTCGTATTGTGCTGTGTGGAAAATTAATGGATGCAGCGTTGCTTGGCTTATTATTAACGCGCTCCTTGGACCACGTAACCCGGACCGCGTAACCCGTAACTATCCCTTTAAATATAAAATAGGAAATTATGACTCCTGAATTCATTACCGGTTTTTTTTTCGATGCCATCAAAACGGCCATCAGCCTGGCAGCACCGATGTTGCTGGCGGGTCTGGGCATTGGTCTCCTCGTAAGCATTTTTCAGGCAGTCACATCGATCAATGAGATGACGCTGACATTCATCCCTAAAATGCTGGCCGTGGCCGTGGCATTGATATTTTTCTTCCCTTGGATGATGCAAACCATGGTCGTTTTTACCCAAAATTTGTTTGAAAACCTTAATATTTATGTGCGTTGAAGATGATTTCTCTCAACATCTCATTGCCGCAGCTGCAAATGTTTTTTTTGTGTTTTTGAGGGTTGCAGCCATATTGATGACAATTCCTATTTTTGAAAGCAGGAGCATACCGCATTTATTTAAGCTGGGTTTGGCTTTCACAACCAGTTTGGTTCTTTTTCCGATGCTAAAATTAAATGCGATGCCGGTGTTGAACAGCATTATTGAGATGGGAATTGGTGCAGCCCGCGAAGTTCTACTGGGACTTGTAATCGGATATTCCGTCAAATTAACCTTTGCCGGCATCAAGATCGCCGGACAATTGGCCGGCTATCAAATGGGAATGGCGCTTACCAATGTGATGGATCCGGATTCAAGCCAGCAGGTGCCGCTGCTGGCACAATTTAACAATTTGTTTGCATTGCTGGTATTTATAACAGTCAATGCGCATTACTGGTTCATTAAGGCCCTCATGCAGAGCTACCGCATGGTGCCGCCTTTGAAGGCTAATTTCGGTAATTCGTTGACGGAGCAACTTATTCAGCTAAGCGGCAATATGTTCGTTATCGCAATTCAGGTCGGATCACCGATCATTGCGGCCCTGCTGATTACGAGTGTCGCATTTGGCCTGATCGCACGCACAGTGCCGCAAATGAATGTATTTATCGTCGCGATGCCTTTGAAAATAGGTGTTGGACTGCTTTTTATCGGGTTCAGCCTACCGTATTTTTCAGCGTTTTTAAAAAAGATATTCAGTGGCCTGGGACAACACCTGCTGATCATGCTCAAAACCATGTCCTAGCCCGGTCCAGCAGAAATTGAAAATTTTTGACGGAAAGATGATGACATATGCCTGAAAGTTCCGGTCAGGAAAAAACCGAAAAAGCAACCGGCAAAAAGCGCGAGGAAGCCAGAAAGAAAGGCCAGGTTGCCCAAAGCAGGGAGATTTCTTCGGCGGGGATCCTGATAGTAGCCTTGGGGGTTTTCTATTTCGGCGGTTCGTGGATGTTCTGGCAGTTATCGGCATTCATCCGTGGAATCTATCAAAATATCGGTTCCTTGCGTTTAACGAACATTTCCGATGCCAGTGTTTTTTCGCAGGAGGTTCTTTACAATTTATTGATGGTGCTGCTGCCGGTTCTGATTCCGATCGCAATAGCCGGGTTGATATCCAATATTTTGCAGATCGGATTTCAAATGAACACCGAAACCATGATGCCGAAATTTTCTAAACTCAACCCGATATCAGGGGTGAAGCGGGTTGTGTCATTGAAATCGATGGTGGAGCTCGGTAAATCAATTATAAAACTTATTTTTATCGGCGGCATTGTATATGTGCTGGTGAAAAAAGATCTGCAGGCCTACCCGGATTTGATGCATCAAGAGGTAGGGCAGATTTTGGTCTTTATTGCCAGGGTGGCACTCAAAATTTGTTTTTTCGTCTGCCTGGCAATGATTGTGCTGGCTGCGGTGGACTACCTATACCAGCGCTGGCAGTACGAAGAAGATCTGAAAATGACCAAACAAGAGGTTAAAGACGAACAAAAACAGACGACCGGTGATCCCAAGGTCAAGGCCCGCATCCGGAGCGTTCAAATGGAAATGGCCCGGCGCCGCATGATGGAATCCGTTCCCGAAGCCGATGTGGTTATCACCAACCCGACCCGGTTGGCCATCGCCTTGAAATTTGACGCCAGGGACATGATTGCGCCCCGCGTCCTGGCCAAAGGCTCCGGACACATTGCCCAGCGCATCCGGGAAATTACCGTGGAACATAAGATTCCTTTGGTCGAAGAAAAACCACTGGCCCAGGCACTTCATAAAATGGTCGACATCGGTGATTACATACCGGCTGAGCTATACCGGGCCGTTGCCGAAGTATTGGCCTATGTGTATCGGCTTAAGGGGATGTACTCCAGGGAATGACGAATGAAGAAGGACGAATGAAGAATTAAGGAATTCTATCGGTTTAAAAAAATAAAAAAAGACGGAGCGAAGCGACCAACACCATTTGTCATTCGACATTCGTCAATATTCATTTAAAGAATTATGACAGCAGCCCAACAAGTTCAATACGGCGGGAAACTTCCGTCGATCACCAAAAACAGCGATTTCATCATGGCGGTGGCCGTGGTGGCGATTCTGGTTTTCATGGTGATCCCGCTGCCGGCGATGTTGCTGGACCTGTTGATATCATTTAACATTACCTTTGCTTTGATTATCCTGCTGGCCTCCATGTATACGTTGAGACCGTTGGAGCTGTCCGCTTTTCCCTCGATCCTGCTGCTGATCACCCTGTTCCGGTTGTCGCTCAACGTGGCATCGACCCGTATCATCCTGATTCACGGCAACGAGGGGCCAGCCGCGGCCGGCCAGGTCATTCAGGCCTTCGGCAATTTTGTGGTGGGCGGTAACTACCTGGTCGGGATCATCGTGTTTGTGATCCTGGTGGTCATCAACTTTATGGTGATTACCAAGGGTGCCGGTCGAATTGCCGAAGTGGCGGCCAGATTTACCCTGGATGCACTGCCTGGCAAACAGATGAGTATCGATGCCGATTTGAATGCCGGCATGATCAATGAGCAGGAAGCCAGGGCGCGCCGGGAAGAGATTGCGCGGGAGGCCGAATACTATGGTTCCATGGACGGTGCCAACAAATTCGTGCGGGGGGATGCCATCGCCGGCATCATCATCACCCTGGCCAATATCCTCGGCGGATTGGCCATTGGTATGTTTCAAAACCAAATGTCATTCGGAAATGCCGCCCAGACATATACCCTGCTGACCATCGGTGACGGTCTGGTCACCCAGATACCGGCCTTAATCATTTCGACTTCAGCCGGCATTATTGTCACCCGCGCCGGCGCTGAATCTAACCTGGGAGAAGAAATCACATCTCAGATTTTGGTCCAGCCGCGGGCGATCGGCATCGCGGCCGTTGTGCTTTTCGGGTTTGGCATCATCCCGGGGCTGCCCCTGGTGCCGTTCTGGGTTTTGGGTATTCTGGCCGGCGGATTGGCCTTATTTATCCATCAAGCCGCCCGGCAACAGACACAGGCCCAGCAGACCACCGAGGAAACCGAGGAAAATGAGATCCCGCTGGAACATCTGGAGTCCTTGCCCCTGCTGGACACCCTGGCAATTGAAGTCGGATACGGTTTGATACCGCTGGTGGATTCCGAACAGAACGGAGAGTTGCTGGATCGCATCAAGTCCATTCGGCGGCAGGTTGCCAATGAGATGGGAATCATTGTGCCGCCGATTCATATTCAGGACAATATGCAATTAAAACCGGGGCAGTATGCGATTTTATTAAAAGGTAATGAAATCGCCAGCGGAGAATTGATGACCAACTATTACCTGGCCATGAATCCGGGGACGGGGGAAGAAGGTCTCGAAGGCATTGCCACCACGGAGCCGACCTACGGATTGCCGGCTCTCTGGATAAAAGAAAGTGTTAAAGAAAATGCCCTGGCCAGAGGCTATACGGTGGTTGACCTGGCAACGGTGATTACCACCCATTTGTCGGAGGTCGTCCGACGCCACAGTTTTGAATTTATCGGACGCCAGGAGGTTCAACAACTGTTGGACAATCTGAAGGAATCCCATCCCAAGGTCGTGGAAGAGTTGATTCCCAATCTTCTGCCACTGGGCGGTGTGGTCAGGGTTCTGCAAAATCTTTTGAGAGAACAGGTTCCCATCCGTGATTTGCTGGCGATCCTGGAGACCCTTGCCGATTGGGCGCCGCTGACCAAGGACCTGGATCTGTTGACTGAGTATGTCCGGCAGGCTTTGAGTAGAACCATTACGAAAATCCATTTAGCCCATGACGGCACGCTGCCGGTGCTCACCCTAGATCACAGCGTCGAATCCGTGATGGCGGCTGCCGTCCAGCCGATGGATCAAGGCACGCTATTTGCAATTGATCCAAATACGGCCCAGAAAATTATCGACAACCTGGCCCAGGCGATTGAAAAATGCGCTGCTTCGAATTATCAGCCGGTTGTTGTGTGTTCAGCTCAAATCAGAGGCCATTTCAAGAAGGTAGTGGATCGGTTTATACCGAACGTTCCGGTTCTATCCTATGATGAGATACAAAATAATGTGGAAATTCAATCTTTAGGCACATTGGAGCTTAACGATGCAAATCAAACGGTTTGAAGCCAAAAATATGACGAAAGCCTTGAGCCTGATCAAAAACGAGCTGGGACCCGAGGCGGTAATTCTGTCCGCCCGCAGTCTCAGGCAGGGCAAGGGAATTTTTGGGTCGATGAAATACGCCGGCGTCGAAGTTACCGCTGCCATCGATGTGCGGGATTCCCAAATGAAAACCGGCCAACCGGCAAGTGCCAACCCGGCCTATCCGTTGCCGTCGGACCGGCGATCAAATTCTGCCGGAAAAGGCACCGAGCCGAAAATTCGACCGCCTGCCGGTTACCCAGGCTCCGGCTATGGGCGGCGCTCTAAAGCGGCGGTCTCGCGCAGCGGCAAGTCCGATTCGAACAACCAGCGCCTGATTTCCATGCTGTATCAGCAAATGCTGTCCCAAGGCATCGACCGTCATATTGCCTCCCGGTTAATCGACGAGCTTAAACGTATTCCGGCGGCCGAGGATCTCATTTCCAATGGTAATATCGAGGAGCAGCTGGTATCCATGATAGAAGAATTGGGGATTCGGGCTCATCCCAGCGAACACGCCCCGGATCTAGCCAAAATGGCTGCCCTGATCGGCCCCACCGGTGTCGGGAAAACGACTACCATCGCTAAACTGGCCGCGGTGCAGGCCAAGCGGCACCAAAAACAGGTCGCCCTGGTATCCATCGACAACTACGGGATTGCTGCCAACGGGCAACTAAAAACATTTGCTCGAATCATGGGAATCCCCCTGGAAACCGCCGTCAACAAGGCCGAGTTCAGGCGGGCAATTAAAGCGTTCGGAGACAAAGACCTCATCTTGATTGACACACCCGGCATAAATCCCACCGACCCAAGCCAGATTCGGGGCCTCTTTTCATATTTCGACAAAATGCCGGATGTACAAAAACATCTTGTTGTCAGCGTGGCGACCAGGGAAGACAATCTCAGGGAGATCTGCCAGACCCTGCAAAAGTTCGGAATTCAGCGATTGCTGTTCACCAAGATCGATGAAAGCCGCACGCATGGCAATATGCTCAATATGCTAATGCGAACCCATCTGCCGCTTTCCTACATGAGCTGCGGCCGCAAAGTTCCGGATGATATCGCAGCCGGAACGATCCGAAAATTGGTGGGGTTGATTTTCCAGGTCAAAGATCTGTCGCCCGGATCATCGAACCATCATGCAACCCGCCAGGTCATGCGGCACGCCAAAAGCGGCGGCTCGGCGTTTGAACATTCGCATTTCATGGCCAACAAAAATTCCGACGTTTACCACCACACGGGCTGTAAGTGGTCCCACAGAATTAAATCCGTCAATATTATCCGGTTTGACAGTCAGCGGGAAGCTGAGGCCCAAAACTTTTTGCCATGTCGCAGTTGCAATCCGGACCGCCTGAAAAACGACGAGGCCAGGGATTTAAAAACCGTCACGCGAAAATTTTCAAGCAACCAATAATCTTTTGAAACCGGAGGATACAAACCATAATGAGCGTGAAAGATCCCTCGAACAAGGTGATCAGCCTATCCCGCAGACGTGATCAAAAAAGCGGGAAGCCGGGCGCGTCAAGCAACTCAAAGCGCCGTGACAGGGCCCGCGTTATTGCGATCACCAGCGGGAAAGGCGGAGTTGGCAAGACCAACATTGTTGCCAACCTCGGATATGCGTTTACCAGAATGGGGAAAAAAGTGCTGATTCTCGACGCCGACCTCGGGTTGGGGAATCTGGATGTCCTGCTGGGGTTGGCACCCAGGTTCAATCTATCTCACGTAATTATGGACGAAAAGACCATCGACGATATTCTGGTTGAAGGACCGGGTAAAATGAAAATTTTGCCGGCCTCCTCCGGTATCCAGGAATTGACCAATTTAACCCGCGAGCAAAAGATTAACATTCTGACCCAGTTGGATCACCTGATTAACGACATAGATATCCTCCTGATTGACACGGCTGCCGGCATTTCGCCCAACGTTATGGATTTCAATGCCACGGCCCAGGAAATTGTCGTGGTCGTATCCCCGGAACCGACATCGATCACCGATGCCTATGCCTTAATGAAAGTGCTTTCGCTAAAATATTCAGAAAAAATTTGTAAACTACTGGTCAACCGGACGGCCCGGCCGGAGGAGGGGCGTGAAGTTTTCAGGCAATTACATCTGGTTACCGATCGCTTCCTGGATCTCAATAGAGAGCCTGCGCATAAACTTAAAATTGATCAGAATAAATTACAAAATTGTAGGTCCAACATTTTAAATTTGGTCAATGTTCTTTGAAAAATTGGTTAAAGCAGCAATCTGCTGTGCTTCAGGTTAAA
>Ga0209743_1000314_pt1 | contig 17562 bp, 15 predicted proteins | sample OlaalgELextract2_FD_187378 | JGI IMG/M metagenome (GOLD analysis project Ga0209743, IMG submission 187378) | Olavius algarvensis symbiont microbial communities from Tuscany, Italy - Type G ELBA extract 2 (SPAdes) (version 2) | ecosystem: Host-associated > Annelida > Digestive system >...
TTTAACCTGAAGCACAGCAGATTGCTGCTTTAACCAATTTTTCAAAGAACATTGACCAAATTTAAAATGTTGGACCTACAATTTTGTAATTTATTCTGATCAATTTTAAGTTTATGCGCAGGCTCTTTAGAAAATCAAACGATCACAAATATGAAAGCCCTTCTTTTATCTGCATGCCCCTTCGAACCCATGAGCAGGTCATCGGGGTGCTCAATCTGTCAAGAAAGCGTGATCATAAGGCTTTTAGCAAGTCGGATCTTAAGTATCTAAAATCATTGCTGACCCATATCAGCTTGGCGGTGGAAAACGCAACGCTGCTCAAAGAGGCCAAGGACGCGACGCGAAAACTCCAGCAAGCAGTCGGTGAACAGAGCCTCCAGTTGATTGAAATCCAACAGCAAGCCCTGCAGTCCATGGAGATCTCGCACCAGGCCCAGAAGATCGAGGCCATGGGAACCCTGGCCGGCGGTATTGCCCACCACTTCAACAACCTGCTCATGGGAATCCAAGGGCGGACTTCCTTGATGTTAATGGATATCGATCCGACACATTTGTTTTATGAACATCTCAAAGGGATTGAGGAGCAAGTCGTCAGTGCGGCAAACCTGACCAAACAGCTCCTGGGTTTTGCCCGAAGGGGTAAATACGAGGTCAAGTCGACCGATCTCAACGAACTGATGAAGAAGACTTCAAGGATGTTCGGCCGCACCAAAAAAGAGATAACGATTCATTGCAAATTTCAGGAGGACCTCTGGGCCGCAGAAATAGACCGGGAGCAAATCGAACAGGTAATGATGAATCTTTACGACAACGCTTGGCAGGCCATGCCTGGAAGCGGCGAGCTTATTCTTGAGACCCAAAATGCCAGACTCGACCAAGACTTTTCCAAGCTGTTTTCAGTTACGGAAGGTAATTATGTACAAATTTCTGTCGCCGATAACGGCTGCGGCATGGATGAGGCGACACGACAGCGGATTTTTGAACCATTTTACACGACCAAAGAGATGGGGCGCGGCATCGGTTTGGGACTCGCCTCGACCTACGGCATCATCAAAAATCATGATGGCTTTATCAATGTCTACAGTGAGAAGGGAGCAGGAACCACATTCAACTTATACTTACCGGCCTCTGAAAATCGCGTTTCAGAAAAAAGAGGAACGACCGAAGATATTCTTAAGGGCAACGAGATGATTCTTCTGGTCGATGATGAGAAGTTGATTCTCGAGGTAGGGAAACAGATACTCGACAAGCTTGGATACAAGGTGATCGTCGCAAAAAGCGGCCAGGAGGCAATCGAGATCTATAAAGAAGAGCAGGAAAAGATTGATATAGTCATCCTCGATATGATTATGCCGGATGTCGATGGCAGGGTGGTTTATGAAAGATTAAAGGAGATCAATCCCGCCGTCAAAGTTCTTCTCTCTAGCGGGTACAGCATAACAGGCCAAGCCCAGGAAATTTTGGACAAAGGCTGTAACGAGTTTATCCAGAAACCCTATAACCTCAAAGACCTTTCGCTAAAATTAAGGGAAATATTAGATTGATCGCAACTGAATGGATTAGGGATTAAGCTTCCTCTTTCCATATATCACCCAGCACCCGAACCCAATTTTCATGGGTCACTTTGCGCAGTGCTTCATTGTCATAGCCATTGTCCCGCAGACATTTAACGAGTTTGGGCATGCCGGCGGCGTCGCCGAGCTCAAGCGGCATGATGGCCCCGTCAAAATCCGAACCCAGCGCCACGTGCTCGATCCCGATGCGCTGGGCGACATAATCGATGTGGCGCACGATCTGGGATATCGGTGTTGCGGCCTTCAGGAGACCATCCTCCCGCAGGAAGCCGACATGAAAATTGATCCCGATCACGCCGCCGGACTCGCCGACGGCATCCAATTGCTTGTCGGTCAAATTGCGGGTCGACGGGCAAAGCGCATGAACCCCGGCATGGGTTACCACCAGGGGGGCTGCGGTAAGCCCGGCCGTGTCCCAAAACCCCTTTTCGTTGATATGGGCCAGGTCGATCATGATCCCCAGCTGATTGCAGGTTTTGACCAAATCCCGACCGGCCTCGCTCAAACCCGGACCTGTGTCGGGTGAGTGCGGAAACCGGAAAGGCACCCCATGGGCAAAATCATTGGGCCGGCTCCAGACCAGCCCCAGAGAACGCAGACCGGCCTGGTAAAAGACATGCAGTGCGTCCAACTCCGAATCGATGGCTTCTGCACCTTCAAAATGCAACACCAGGGCGATCACCTTATTTTGTAGGGCGTGCGCTAGCTTATCAGCCGTGCGGATTACTTTGATCTGGCCCCGGGAGCTGGCCTCGAGCCGCCACAAACTGGCAACCCCTTTTATGGTGATTGACTGCGCCCGGGTTAGTTCAATTGCCGGTGGCATTGGTATTTCATAGGCGGCCCTGCTGGTTTCCTTGTCAGCGCCCGGAAATCCGTCATCCGGTTTACCCGATGGAACGAACACGGCAAAAAAACCTCCGCCATAGCCCCCCTCCCGCATGCGCGGCAAATCGGTGTGTCCCTGATCGGTGCGCTCGAAAAAGGGCCGTGGTTTGCCGTCTTTGGGCAGATAGATGCTTTGCAGGGCATCATTGTGGCCGTCGAAAATTGTAAGGTCATTGTTTAATGTCATGGTTACCCCGTCTTTTAAAAGTACTTTTAACGCTATCAATGATTGCGGATATTGTAAAGCAGGATAAATGTTTCGGTCATCGAATATTGAAATTTGGGATTTATTTGTAATTTGATGCTTGAGATTTGGGATTTAAGTCTCGAAATTTGACTACAGACCTATCTATTTTTCCGGAGTTCGTGTAGTCTTAGACGTACTGTGCCCAAATCACTATATCCGGTTGACCGCAATCAGGTTAAATGCTACATAAATTTTGCACGGAAACAATTGTTTTCGTGCAACCCACCATGTGACTTTACCTGCCAAAGAATTTCTAACTCATTTTGAAAGGAGGAAAACTTATGATCAAGAAACTTTTCGTAGGCGTGGTTGCCGCGCTTGTGCTCCTCAACCTGGGGCTTGCCCCCGGGGCAGATGCAGCCGGGCGCAAAGATGTCCTGGTAATCGGTATGGCAATCAGCGATATCATTTCGCTGGATCCCGCCAAAGCATTTGAATTTTCCGGTGTCGGCATCGACGCTCAAATATATGATCGTCTGCTCGATTTTCCGGCCGGCAAATTTGACAAGCCTGAGTTTTCACTGGCCAAGTCTTATGATATCTCACCGGACGGCAAGACCTGGACCTTTAAATTGCGCGAAGGCGTAAAATTTCACAGCGGCAATCCACTGACAGCCGATGATGTCGTTTATTCCTTCCAGCGAGTTGTCACCTTGAAAGACCAGCCGTCATTCATCCTGACCCAATTCGGCATTACGCCGGACTCGGTCAAAACCGTCGATCGCTTTACAGTCCAGGTAACTCTGGACGACAAGTATGCCAGCGGCATATTCTTTGCCTGCCTGTCAGCCGGTGTCTCGAGTATCGTGGATTCCAAGGTGGTCAAACAGCACATTCAAAAAACCGACAAGTATCCAGACGGGGATATGGGCCTGACCTGGCTGGCCCGTAATTCGGCCGGATCCGGACCGTTTATTTTGCGCAAATGGGAAAAAAGCGATCGTGTCATCCTGGATGCCAATCCGAATCACTTCAGGTATCCCCCCAAAGTCAAACGGGTTGTGATCAAGGAAATCAATGAGGCCACCAGCCGCCGTCTGCAGGTGGAAAAGGGCGATGTCGATATTGCCTGGGAGATGCTTCCCGATCAGATTAAAGAGCTCAAGAAAAATCCCGACCTGCGGATCGAAAGCTCACCGGCCACCATTATATATTATGTCGGAATGAATGTGACCATGGGACCTTTAAAGGATAACCGGGTGCGTACCGCCATTCGACATGCCATCGATTACAGCGGCATTATCGACAATATATTGGGGGGCGCGGCCAACCCCACCAATTCTTTTATTCCCGAAGGCTTTGCCGGCTTTCAGGATGTTGTCTATTACCGTGAAGATCTGGAAAAGGCGCGCCAGCTCTTAAAAGAGGCGGGCTTCCCCGACGGTTTTGCAATTTCCATGGATCATGGTGACCAGACCCCCAACCCGGAGATTGCCCAGGCCCTGCAAAATTCACTGGCCCGGATCGGAATCAAAGTTAAGCTGAACAAGCTGATTTCGTCCCAGCTCTGGCCCAAGTACCGGGCTCAGAAGCACGAGCTGATCCTGGCCCGCTGGGGACCGGATTATGTTGACCCCCACACCAATGCTCAGCCGTTTGCCGATTATAAGGCCAAACAATTATGCTGGCGCAATGTTTATTATAATGATGAAACTTCCGGCTTGATCCAACAGGCCGGCCAGGAAATGGACAATGACAAAAGGATAGCGCTGTACCAGAAGGCCAACGAGATTATCCAAACCCAGGGCCCATATGCCATGCTGTACCAAGGCCGCTACGACCACGCGGTGCGCAGCAATATCGGAGAAGTGTATGCCGCACCGATGTTCGATCTCTGGAAGCTGTATCCGATCACTAAAAAGTAATTAACGAAAGTCTATCTGCCCGGCTTGACGCAAGCCGGGCAGTTCTTGAAAAAGCGAATGATGAATGCCGAATTTAGAAGTAAGGTATTCTATCATTTTATTTTTTGAAAAAAGACTGAGGCCGGCGATTCCACATTTCATCATTTCCGCCTCCGACGGATTCGATATTCTGCGACTCGCTACTACATCTATGTGCAGATTGACACAACTATCCCGAAATTAAATGCTTCAATACCTATTACGTCGCCTGATCACGCTGTTGATTACCCTGGCGGGGATCATGGTGGTGACCTTTTTCATTTCCCTGGTGGTGCCGGTTGATCCTTTGGCATCAATTGCAGGTCCCCAGGCGCCCCAGGAGACGGTTGAGCGTCTGCGGACACTATACGGCTTTGACCAGCCGGTCTATGTACAGTTTGCACGCTATTTACAGCGCCTGCTGCAAGGCGACCTGGGAACTTCATTTCAAACCGGGCGGCCGGTGCTGGAGGACATTTTTCAATATTTTCCCGCCACTATCGAATTGGCGACCCTGGCCCTGATAGTTTCCATCATCGTCGGGATACCTTTGGGTATTCTATCCGCCGTATACCGCAATTCACCCATCGATCACTTCTCCCGTATTTTGAGTTTGATCGGCGTATCCATGCCGGTCTTCTGGCTGGGTCTGGTTCTGCTGCTGATCTTTTATTTCAAGCTGGGATGGTTCCCGGAGCCCGGTCGGCTGGATATCATGCTGATCGAACCTGAAAGAGTCACCGGGCTGCTGCTCGTCGACAGCCTGATCGCCCTGGACTGGGAAGTTTTCTGGGATGCCCTGAAGCACATGGCGCTGCCGTCAGCGGTACTGGGGCTCTATGGTTTGGCCGGTATTGCCCGCATCGTGCGCTCCAGCATGCTGGATGTGCTCTCCCAGGAATATATCAAAACCGCCCGCATCAAAGGGCTGAATGAATTTTTGGTGCTGACCCGCCACGCCCTGCGCAATGCGCTGGTGCCGGCGGTCACTGTCATCGGACTGACCTACGGCGGCCTGCTGGAGGGATCGGTGCTGACGGAAACGATTTTTTCCTGGCCCGGGCTGGGCCGTTATCTGGCGACCGCGTTTCTGACGCTGGACTTAAATGCGGTTGTCGGCGGAACCATGCTGGTCGCATTGACATTCTCACTGGCCAACCTGGCAGTGGATCTTGTTTATGCTTTTTTAAACCCGAAAATTACCCTGGCGGAACCATGAACCCGGGCCATGCCTTGAATAAAAACGAAGCCCGTCGCCAACGCCGGGATGCACGGGTACGCTATTTTAAAGACAGCTATATCCTGTGGCGTCGCAATCATCTGATGGTGGTGGGAACCGGCATCATTATATTTTTGTTGCTGGTTGCGGCGCTGGCGCCGTTGCTGGCAACCCATGATCCCTATGCTCAAATTTTGCCGGACCGGCTGCAGCCGCCTTCGGCCCGTCATTATTTCGGCACCGATAATCTCGGCCGCGACATCTACTCGCGCGTTGTGTACGGTTCCCGGGTCACCCTGACCATTGTCTTTCTGGTGGCGGCCATCAGTACCCCCCTGGGCCTGGTGATCGGCGTCCTGGCCGGCTACTTCGGGGGGGCCCTGGATGAAGTTTTAATGCGTCTATCGGATGTCTTTTTGGCCTTTCCCAAGCTGATCCTGGCGATCGCATTTGCCGCCGCACTGGGGCCGGGGGTGGAAAATGCCATTGTGGCCATTTCGGTCGCCAACTGGCCCAGCTATGCCCGGCTGGCCCGGGCCGAAACCCTGAGTGTGCGCAACAACGATTATATCCAGGTAATTCGCAGTATGGGCGCCAGCAACCTGCGCATCATGGTGGGCCACATTACCCCCATGTGTCTGTCTTCGACTATTGTCCGTTTGAGTCTGGATATGGGTACCATCATTCTGACAGCCGCCGGCCTCGGGTTTCTCGGATTGGGTGCTCAGCCACCGGTACCGGAATGGGGATTGATGGTCAGTGACGGGCGCCAGTTTCTGGTGGATCAATGGTGGGTCTCGACCTTGCCCGGATTTGCCATTTTAATCGTCGTCATGGGGTTTAATTTAATGGGGGACGGTTTTCGTGACATCCTGGATCCCCACCAGCGGCAAAGCTAGGGGAATGAAGAATGGCGAATGGTGAATGGTGAATGGTGGAATTCTATCTTTTTATTAAAATGCAGGAGCGAAGCGATTCCTTCATTCGTCATTCGTCCTTCGACATTCGTCATTCCTACCACTGCCAAGCAAAATGGGCTAATACAGGTAGGCAATGGCGTTAACTGAAAAACCGCTACTAAAAGTCCAGGACCTCAAGGTTCACTTCCACACCTTGCGGGGCGTGGTGCATGCCCTGGAACGGGTATCTTTTTCTTTGAATCGTCAGGAAACCCTGGGCCTGGCTGGTGAGACCGGATGCGGCAAATCAGTAACCGCGCGCTCTGTCTTGCGTCTGATCGATCCGCCCGGCCGCATTATCAGCGGCGACATCTCGTTTAAGGGGCAAAACCTGCTGACGCTGGATGAAACGGCCATGCGCAACATCCGCGGCAGCAAGATATCCATGATCATGCAGGAACCGAAGATGTCATTGAATCCGGTCATCCGGGTGGGCAATCAAATCGCTGAAACATTAATAATTCACGATCATTCCCTGAATCGCCGGTCGGCTAAAAAACTGGCCATTGATATGCTGGCCCAACTGGGTATCGCCGATCCGACCCGTATCGTCAGGCGCTACCCCCACGAGCTAAGTGGCGGCATGTGCCAACGAGTCATGATTGCCATGATGCTGGTGACCCGACCGCAGCTGTTGATTGCCGACGAGCCGACTTCGGCCCTGGACGTCACGATTCAGGCCCAAATTCTGGAGCTGATCCAAAAGCTGATCCGTGAAATCAAAACCTCCGTTCTCATGATTACCCATGATCTGGGGGTAATGGCCGAAACTTGCGATCGTGTGGCAATCATGTATGCCGGAGATATGGTGGAAATGGGAACGGTGCGCAGTGTGCTGAAAACCCCCCAGCACCCCTATACTCAGGGGCTTCTGAAAACGGTTCCCGATAAATCCCATCCGGATCAACCCTTGTTTTCCATCAAGGGGAATGTACCAAGTCTGCTCGAACCGCAGACGAACTGTCGATTTGCACCCCGCTGCGAATGGGTCATGGAACGCTGCCGGCAGGAGATACCGCCACTGTATAAGCTGAACGGCGACCATCAGACCGCCTGCTTTCTGCATGACAGTTGATTGGTATCGGCAATTCAGACCGAAAAAAAGAATAGTCAAATGTATTAATTTGCCACGATTGAGCAAGAATTATCACCAATTCGTTTTCTAACAATTGCCTGCATTTTATCGGATGCTGTTATTCGTGCGCATTCGTGCCAATTCGTGGCTAAAGAATTATGTAAATGATGAGATCTTCAACAGATTGATACTCAGAGGTATCCTATCATCAACACACACGGCGATAATGCCCTTTTGCGGATTAAAGACCTGCACGTCCACTTTCCCATTCGGGAAGGTTTGCTGCTGCATCACCATGCAACCGTCAAGGCCGTAAACGGTTTGAGCTTTGCGCTGGATCGGGGCGATGTGTTTGGCTTGGTGGGGGAATCGGGCTGCGGCAAGACAACTTTGGGACGTGCGGTGGTGGGACTGGCACCCATCACCGACGGTGAAATCTATTTTAATGATCAATGCATCGTCGGTCTCAGCGGCCGGGCAGCCTACGAGCGAGCCCGCCATATCCAGCTGATATTTCAGGATCCTTACTCATCGCTGCATCCACGCAAAACCGTATGCGATCTGGTGGGAGTGGGGCTTAAACTCCACGGTCTGGCCGAAGGATATCAAATCGACGAACAGGTCTTGGCCATGCTCAAGCGGGTCGGTTTCGGCCTCGAGCATCTGTATCGGTATGCGCATGAGTTTTCCGGCGGCCAACGCCAACGTATTGCCCTGGCCCGGGCTTTGATTCTGCACCCGCAACTGCTGATTTTGGATGAGCCGACCTCAGCCCTGGATGTTTCCGTTCAAGCCCAAATTTTGAATCTGCTCAAGGAATTGCAGCGCGATTTCAACCTGACTTACCTGTTTATCTCCCATGATCTGGGAGTCGTGCGATATATGAGTAACCGGATCGGCGTGATGTACCTGGGGAATATGGTAGAAACCGGATCAACCCGCGAGGTTTTCCAACTGGCCCAGCATCCTTATACCCGGGTTTTGCTGTCATCTCTGCCATCGCTGGATCCCGACACACCACATCATGGAATATTGCTGGAGGGTGATCCGCCGACACCGATCGATCCGCCACCCGGCTGCCCCTTTGCGTCAAGGTGTCCCATCGTCCGGGATCGCTGCCGGATCGACAAACCGGTTTTGAAGCAACGCGGCGAAAATTCAACCCATCTGGCAGCCTGTCATTTTCCATATACGGTCTAGCGCGTAGCCTAAAGCAACCGAATATTGCAGATTTGAAAGCAAAGGCGTGTTCCACCACGCCGCTTCTCTATTGCCGGCACGGCTCTGATTACTTGTGTTTTACGGAAATCAATGATAAACCTATATGTTAGAGCTAAATATTCCATTAGGCCATTGAAGATGGCAATACGGATGACTAAAATAAGGAAACCCAAATCATGTTGCTGAATTCATCGGGAATATCTAGAGGAGGGGTCGTTTGGCTGGCGGCTGGAATCATCATCGTTTTGTTGGTGGCATATTCGCTTTTTTCAGGCCACATCCCCTGGGGACCAACACCACCGGATCAAATATTGGCAAAAACAGTGATTCTGAAAAAAGTGAAGCAGGTCCCCATATCACCGAAACGGACAATTGTCCGCAAGCCGGCGATAGTCACAATCCCGTCCAAAGAACCTGCACCAACTGAATTGCAGCAACCTCCGGCAGTTGAAACCGTTGCCAAACCGCCGGATCCAAGCATGACCGCGCAACCGGCGCAAGAAAAACCGCCGGCCTCAGCACCCATTATCACCGCCGAGCAGACAGCGAAATCACAACCGGCGGCCGAAGCGCCACTGACAGCCAAGGAGCAACCGACGGCCAAGGCGCAACCAAAGACCAAGGAGCAGCCGGGGGCCAAAGAGCCGCCGGTGATTGCCTCGGCCGCCCCGGAAACTAGCCCGCAACCCAAAACCGAGCGACCGACGGCCGTAAAACCAGCTCCCGTAAAAAAACCGGTCCCCGCCAAGCCCCTTGCGGCCATGTCCAAGCCAGCGGCGAGGGAAATCCATCGCGAAAAATGGCTTCTATCCCAAGACGCATCATCTTACACGATTCAAATCATCGGCGTTTCCACCGAGAAGTCAATGCTGAAATTCATTGAGAGGAATCCGTTGTTGAAGCAAAATGATATCGCCTATTATGAATCGGTCTTGAGGGGCAAACCCTGGTTCCAGGCCTTATACGGCATATATCCCACCAAGGAAGAGGCCCGGCGGGCGATTGAGAAGTTGCCTGAAAATATTCGCCTGTCCGGACCCTGGATAAGGCGTCTGGCGGCGGTGCAAAATACGATCGGGAAATGAGGTGAGATCGCGATTTAATTTTCTGAATTATCTTCCGACCCCAGCATCTCTTCGGTTTCCATCCACATGACATTGATGATGCCAAAAGCACAGGCTAACAATACGCCCAATATCCATGCAAAATACCACATAAGAATTCCTCAAACATGCTTGATATTTTTATTTATCTCTAGTTCCCATCAAAAACGGTTTAACCGGCCGATAGCGGCTTGGAGGCTGGGAAGCTTGAAGCCTGAAGGCCACAAATACCATTTCCTGCTGCAGCTTGCGCTTCCCCGCTTCCGCGCTTCCTCGCCTCCCAGCCTCCCAGCCTCCCAGCCTAGTAAGCCGTATGCGTTTCCTTCTTGATTCGGTCTTCCGTCACCTTACCCCGCATGACCCGATAGACCCAGCTCGTGTATACCAGTACAATCGGTAAAAATATAACCACCGCCATAAACATCAGGTTCAACGTGCGATGGCTTGAAACCGCATCATATACCGTCAGGCTGCTGTTGGGATCCGTGCTGGACGGGATGATAAACGGAAACATGGCAAAACCGGCCGTCAGGATCACTCCGGCCAGCGCCGCACCGCTGCAGACAAAAGCCGCACCGGGTCGATTGGTCCCGGACAGCACAATTGCCAGAATTGCTCCGGCAAAAGCCAAAATCGGAGCGATGATCGTGTACCCGCACGTGGCGTAATTCTGCATCAACCCGCCGGCTGCCATTTCAACCTTCTTTGCCAGGGGGCTGAAGGCGGTTTCGGGATCCGGCATAGAAACGATCTGATAAAACTCGATGCCGTATGCCTGCCAGATTCCCGCCAAGCCAAAAGCAGCCATAAACGCAATGCCGAAGATTCGCACGGCCTTTTTGGCCCTGGCATTGATTTCATTTTCCGTGCGGATCTGCAAAAAAACCGCTCCGTGCATCACCAGCATGCATACGCTGACGATTCCGGCCAGCAGGGCAAACGGGTTAAGCAGCCCCCAGAAACTGCCGGTGTAGGACAGCCTTTCCAATTCACCGTAATGAAACGGGACTCCCTGCAGCAGATTGCCGAAGGCCACGCCAAAAACAAGCGCCGGCACCAGCCCACCGGCAAACAATCCCCAGTCCCAGGCATTGCGCCAGCGAGTGTCTTCAACCAAGCTGCGATATTTAAAGCCAACCGGTCGGAAAAAGAGCGCAAACAACACCAGCAGCATGGCCCAGTAAAATCCGGAAAAGGCCGCGGCGTAAACCAGGGGCCAGGCGGCAAAAAGTGCACCGCCGGCCGTTATCAGCCAGACCTGATTGCCTTCCCAGGTCGGTCCAATCGCATTGATCATCACGCGCCGCTGGGTGTCTGTTCGCGCGACGAACGGCAGGAGCGTTCCAATCCCCAAATCAAAACCGCCCATCAGCGCAAACCCGATCAGCAGGACCCCGACGAAGACCCACCAGATAATTTTCAACGTTAAATAATCGAACAACATGCTTTTTTCTCCTCAGTGCTGCCTAAGCAAGTTAGTACATCACACTTATTATGGGAATGATGGAATACTGGAATATTGGAATAATGGTCCCGTCATCGATGAGCTTGACAAGATTACTAAATTTGCTCAACTCCATTTTAAAACCAATATTCCAGTGTTCCATTACTCCTTTTTCGGGACAAATCCTAAAACAAAAAATCCAACAAATCATCTTTGAGTGATAGATATTGCCTGATGTCAAGCCACGTTTTCCTGCTCAAAGTGATACCGGCCGGTATGCAAACTACTGGGCCCCAACCGGATGAATTTGGTCATCAGATACATTTCAACGACCAAAAAAATCGTGTACAGAATGATAATTGCCACCAGACTGCCGATGAGATCGACGGTCGTTAAATTCGATGTTGAAAAATAAGTCGGCAGCACACCGCCGATGGTCCATGGCTGGCGACCATATTCCGCCACAAACCAGCCCAATTCAATGGCGATCCAGGGTACCGGTAAACTGTAAAACAGTGTTTTTAACAGCCACTGCTTCTGGTCGAAAACCCGCTTGGCACAAAAATAAAAACTCAGCGCAATCAACGCCAGCATATAGAAACCCAGTCCCACCATAATACGAAACGACCAGAACATGGCCGCCACGTTGGGAATCGTATCCCGGGCCGCCTGTTCAATCTGCGGCTCCGTCGCATCTACCACCTTCGGTGTGTAGCGCTTTAACAGCAGCCCGTAGCCCAGGTTCTCTTTGTGATGATCAAACTGCACCTCGTTTGCAACCGATCGATCGCCGGCGCGCATTTTTTCCAGCATTTCATAGGCAATCATGCCGCTGCGGATCCGCACTTCGCTGTCGGCAATTAAATCCTTGATACCCGGCACCGGAGTATCGATCGAACGTGTAACGATCAGGCCGCCGGCCCAGGGAATTTTTATCTCGGCGGCGGTTTCCTGGTTTTCCTGATCCGGAAAACCGAACAAGGTAAAGTGACTCGGCGGCGGTTCCGTCTCCCATTCAGCCTCCATGGCTGCCAGTTTAACTTTCTGAACCTGGCCGACCACATAGCCGGTTTCATCACCCAGTATGATCACCGACAGGATTGATGCCAACCCGAAACCGGCCGCCACCGCAAACGAACGCCGGGCAAAGGCCAGGTCCCGGCCTTTGAGCAAGTAGTAGGAGCTTACCGCCAGCACGAACATGGCAGAAGCCACATAACCGGCACCCACGGTGTGGACAAATTTAACCTGGGCCACCGGGTTGAAAAACAGGTCCTTGAAACTGGTCAGTTCCATGCGCATCGTTTCAAAGTTGAACTCGGCGCCGACCGGGTTTTGCATCCAGCCATTGGCCACCAGAATCCAGAGGGCGGAGAGGTTGGCACCCAGCGCCACCAGGAATGTAACGGCCAGGTGCGCCCGTTTGCTGAGACGGTCCCAGCCGAAAAAAAATAGTCCGACAAAGGTTGCCTCCAGGAAAAAAGCCATGAGTCCCTCGATTGCCAGCGGAGCGCCGAAGATGTCGCCGACATAATGGGAATAGTAGGCCCAGTTGGTACCAAATTGAAATTCCATGGTAATCCCGGTGGTCACCCCCAGGGCGAAGTTAATGCCGAACAATTTGCCCCAAAAGCGGGTCATATCCTTGTAAATTTGCTTGCCTGTCATGACATAGACCGATTCCATGATAAACAGGATCCATGCCAGACCCAGGGTCAGGGGGACAAAGATGAAATGATACATGGATGTTAAAGCAAATTGCCAGCGGGAAAGCTCAACGAATCCTTCAGTGGGTAGCATAGATCTGCTCCTAAAATGTCCATGACAACGATTAACCTTGATCGTTGTCAATGTTTTAATGTAGTTATTACAGGTTTTGTGTAATCCCTCCCAAGGCGGATAAGTGGTAGGATTTCAATCGTTTGGTATTTTATATGTACAAATTAGAAACCGGCTTATTGTTGCAACTGGTTGATCTTCTATTATATTGAGTCAATCCTTGTCAAACAGAATTCCCATGAACCCCACTAAAAAGTCATCCAACAAAAAGGCGCTGCGCTGGCTGTTCCGTCGGGTCGGTCCGGCACGCAACTGGATCGTGATCTCAGTTGGACTGGGTCTGAGCAGCGGCCTCTTGCTGATTGCCCAGGCGAGCTTTTTATCCAGAATCGTCCACCAGGCCTTCATGGAAAAGCGCCCCGTTGATCAGTTGGGGGCACTTTTTGTTGGATTGGCAGCGACTGTTATTTTGCGGGCGGCTCTCGGATGGGCCCGGGAGGTGTGCGGATTTTATGCCGGGTCCGGCATTCGGCGCGAAATTCGCCTGGAACTATTGCAGCACATCGTTGATTTAGGCCCGTCATATACCGGCAATCAAAGTACCGGTGCCTTGACCAGCACGATTATGGATCAGGTGGAGGGATTGCACGATTTTTATGCCTTTTATCTGCCCCAGCTGGCCCTGGCCGTGATGATACCGGCGGCGGTCCTGGCATTTGTCTTTCCCCAAAGCTGGGCGGCGGGGGGGCTTTTGCTGGCCACCGCGCCGCTGATTCCCCTGTTCATGATCCTGGTCGGCATGGGTGCGGAAAGTATCAGCCAACGGCACTTTCAGGCCCTGGCCCGCATGAGCGCCTATTTTCTTGATGTTTTACAGGGATTGACCACGCTCAAATTATTTGACCGCGGCAAAGTCACCGGGAGAACCGTGGCCGCCGTATCGGATGAGTATCGCAAGCGCACAATGGGGGTTCTGCGGGTCGCATTTTTATCCTCGGCCGTGCTCGAATTCTTCAGCTCGATCTCGATTGCTCTGGTGGCGGTTTTTCTGGCGATGAACTACCTGGGTTACATGTCCTTCGGAGTCTATGGTCAACCGTTGAATTTGGCCAGCGGCTTTTTTATACTGCTGCTGGCGCCTGATTTTTATCTGCCCCTGCGCGAGTTGGGAACCCATTATCATGCCCGGGCCGAGGCCGTCGGAGCGGCTGAAGAAATCTTGAAAATTTTGTCGGTACCGTACTCAGAAGCCCTGAAGGGTACGGCTGTCTGGAATCAAACGGATTCCCTTAATATTCAATTTCAGGACGTAAGCCTGGCTTTTGACGGTGGACGCAGACATGCGTTGCAGGCAATGACGTTTAACCTCAAATCCGGCCAACAGATTGTCATGGTGGGTGGCAGCGGGGCCGGCAAGACCACCACCCTCAATCTCTTGCTGGGTTTTTTACAGCCGGACCAAGGATCTATCCGGATTAACGGCATCAACTTGGCGGATCTCTCCCCCGGGAGTTGGCGCAAGCAAATCGGCTGGATCGGCCAGCGTCCGATACTTTTTCATGGCACGATCAAAGAAAATATTCTATTGGGCCGTCCCCAGGCAACTGATGATCAAATCACCCGGGCCGCCGGCGCGGCCGGGGTACTTGAATTTTCAGTCCGGTTGCCTGGGGGACTGGAAACCCGGGTGGGTGAACAGGGCGCCGGAATCTCGCGCGGGCAGGCCCAACGGGTTGCCCTGGCCAGGGCCTTTTTAAAAGACGCGCCGATACTGCTGATGGATGAACCGACCGCCGGTCTGGATATCGAAAATGAGACCCTGGTAATGGATGCCATCAACCGACTTTCCCAGGGGCGCACCGTGCTGATGCTCACCCACCGGCTGACAAACATCAAGCAGGCGGATCGGATACTGGTCTTGAAAAACGGATGTGTGGTTGAACAGGGAAATTATTCGGAACTGATGGATGCCGACGGGTTGTTTAGTAAACTGGCCACAAGGGGAAATTGAAGATTGAAGATTGAAAATTGAAGATTTGTGGTATTCTATCGGTTTTATTGTTACCTTCGTAGAAGGGCAACAGCGAAAGGCAAGGATCCGAGCTTGGAGGGCCTGTTTTGGTTTTATCCAAGAGGGTGGAGTTTTCCTTTTAACATTGAATGGAATCAAGGAACGCAGGGCATAAAGATTAAATAAAAAAGATAGAATTCCTTAATTCTTCAATCTTCAATCTTCAATTCGTCACCGGGAGGTAACAATCTTGTTTAAACAGCGGCAGGCGTTGACTCTTTTTATTAGACTGTTTGGGCGGCATTTTAAATGGATGGTTCTGGGCACCGGACTTGGATTGTTGGCGATGGTCTCGGCGGTCGGACTGCTGGCCCTATCGGGCTGGTTCATTACTGCCGCCGCATACGCGGGTTTAACCGCCGCCACAGCCCAATTGTTTAATTTTTTTCATCCCGGCATCGGCGTGCGCCTGTTCGCCATCGGCCGCACCCTGGCGCGCTACGCGGAAAGACTTGTGAACCATGACGTTACGTTCCGAATTCTGCGCAGCCTGCGCAGCTGGTTCTACAGTCATCTGGAACCCCTGGCTCCAGCCCGCCTGATGGGGTTTCGCAGCGCCGATATTTTAAATCGGATTGTCGCCGACATTGATGCCCTGGATAATCTATATTTGCGGGTGCTTTCCCCGAGTATCGTGGCGCTGGTCACGTCGATTCTGGTGATATTTTTTCTGTGGATTTTTAGTCCGCTGATCGCAATGTTCGTTGCAATTTTTCTGGTGATGGCCGGGGTTGGTGTTCCGGCGCTGGTGCTGCGTCTGGCAGGATCCAGTGGACACAATCTGCCGTATCTGATATCCGATCTGCGAATCCAAATCGTCGATGCCCTGCAAGGGTTGCCCGAGCTGCTGGTATTCGGTGCCCACCAACAACAGATTGAAATGGTGCGAAAATGCAATTCAGCCCTGTTAAAGATCCAGTTGCGCATGAGTCATATTCGGGGCGTATCAATGGCTTTGACCACCTTGTTTAGCGGATTCGCCGTCCTGACCACGCTTTATTTAGCGGTCGGCATGGTTCATCGCCAGGTGTTGGATGGACCATCCCTGGCCCTGGTAATTCTGGCGGTGATGGCATCATTTGAGGCAATCGTTCCATTGCCGCCGGGATACCAGTATCTCGGGCAGACCCGGGAGGCCGGCCGGCGTCTGCTTGAAATCGTTGAGGTCGAGCCCCAGGTCGTTTTTCCCGATCTGTCCCAGGGGCAGGACCAACGATTCAGCGTCACATTTGAAAACGTAAGTTTTCGTTATCAGGGAACGGATCCCTGGGCCCTGAATAATATCGACTTGCATATTCCCGCGGGTCAGCGGCTCGCCGTGATCGGTGAAACCGGATCGGGAAAGTCAACGCTGATCCACCTGCTTCTGCGCTTCTGGAACCCCACGGCCGGACATATACGCATCGGAGAAAATGAAATCAGCAGCTACAGCGAAACGGATCTGCGCCGGCTGATAACAACGGTGTCCCAGCAACCGCACATGTTCAACGCCACCTTAAAAGAGAATCTATTGCTGGCCCGCTCCGGGGCCGACGACGATGAATTGCGGGCAGCGCTGAAAACGGCCCAATTGCTTGAGTTTGTAGGCGGTTTGCCTGACGGTCTCGATACCTGGATTGGTGAAGCCGGCCAACTTCTATCCGGTGGGCAGGCACGCCGGCTTGCCGTAGCGCGGGCCATATTGCACAACTCACCGCTGTGGGTGTTGGACGAACCGACCGAGGGGCTGGACCCGATTACCGAAAAAAGAATGATGCAGACCTTCATGCATGAAACAGCCGGTCGGACCCTGGTGCTGATCACGCACCGGCTGATAGAATTGGATGGGATGGATCAAATCGTGATGCTGGATCGCGGTCGTATCATCGCCCGGGGAAGTCATGCGGAGTTGCTGAAAAACAACCAGCGCTACGCTGAGTTGCATATGCGCATAACGCACTGATACGGTACCAATTAGAGGCGGATATTTATCTATAGAGTGGACGCATAAACGTAAAAATTCTCATTATATCAGCATGATAAGATAAAATACTACTTGACTTTTTTTGATATAAGTACTACTAAAATCACTCCTTTTATAGGCCTAGTTCCCTAAAACT
>Ga0209743_1000316_pt1 | contig 17554 bp, 13 predicted proteins | sample OlaalgELextract2_FD_187378 | JGI IMG/M metagenome (GOLD analysis project Ga0209743, IMG submission 187378) | Olavius algarvensis symbiont microbial communities from Tuscany, Italy - Type G ELBA extract 2 (SPAdes) (version 2) | ecosystem: Host-associated > Annelida > Digestive system >...
CCAGTTTTAGGGAACTAGGCCTATAAAAGGAGTGATTTTAGTAGTACTTATATCAAAAAAAGTCAAGTAGTATTTTATCTTATCATGCTGATATAATGAGAATTTTTACGTTTATGCGTCCACTCTGTAATCCTAAGCAGCCTTAAAATAGGGTCAAAAAACCGAGAATTTACTTTGCGTTAACCCTGAGTCAATCAGTAAAATGATGTTTGCGCCTGGAGAAAACAATCAAGTGGTGAAAAAGCGCTATTTGATATCGGTCTCGATTGTCGTATTGTCAACTGCCGTACTCTTTTTATTCGATAACCGGATTTGGCTTGCTGCGCGCGCCCTGGTGTCCCGGGAACTTTACTATAACATTACCGATATAATAACCGACTACGGTCTGTTTTTATTTTACGGGATATTCAGCGTTATCTTTGCCTATGCGTTGATCAAGAAAAACCGCATGTTGATCCGGCTGCTGGTTGCCTATCTCAAAACTCAGCTCATCTTTGCATTTGCCCTGGTTCGCATATTAAAGATTGTTGTGGGGCGGGCCCGACCCGGACACGAGCCGGATTTCATCTTTTTTTCCTTTGCATTTCGCCACAACTCGTTTCCCTCGGGCCACTCGGCCGAGGCCTTCATTTCCGGCATGTTTTTGTTTTACCTGCTCAAAAACTCGAAATACTCCGCATGCCGTTATCTACCCCTGGCCTATGCCTTCCTGATTGCCGTCTCCCGGGTGTTTATCAGTTCGCACTATCCATCGGATGTGTTGGCCGGCATGGCAATCGGCGTAATGGGGGCCTGGTATTTTATATCGCGGCTGCCCCGGGAATAGGAGCCGCGGTTAGCGGGCATAGGCCCTTCCAAATTCTGCGATCCCTCGGTACAAAAGTAGGTTTCAGGTGTCAGGTGTCAGATGACAGAGGACAGAGGTCAGAGGACAGAGGTAAGATGACCTAAGACAGATGACTGAGGTCAGAGGTCAGAGGACAGAGGTCAGATGACTGAGGACAGATGACCGAGGTCAGACGGTCGTCTTTGCACCTACAACTTACTGCCTCTTATGAAACTTCATGAAATCTGATGCCATTTTCAATAAGTATCTCACCGCAGAGAACGCTGAGAACGCAGAGATTAAAATAATTTTTCTTTCTCAGCGCTCTCTGCGAACTCTGCGGTGAATGAATAGTTTCTTTTTCGATCAGACAGGCTGTCCTTTAGTCGGAGGCTGCCGCTCGTGCGAAACTACATTGGAATGACGAATGACGAATGACGAATGATGGATTCGTTTCGCTCAGTCGTTTTAAATAGACCGTTCGACAAAAGACTCACGACAGGCAGAATACATCATTCGATGTTCGATGTTGGGCGTTCGATGCTTACAGTCCGCCGGAGGAGGGTTCAACGTTCATTAGTTTCTTTTTTCTGATCAGACTGGCCGTTTTTTTGGCCAGAGGTAGCGTTCGTGTGAAACTACATGGAATGACGAATGTAGAATGATGGAATCGCTTCGCTCAGTCATTTTTAAACAGACCGTTCGACAGAAGACTCACGACAGGCAGAATACCTTAAATCCAAAATCCGCATTCCAAAATCTAAAATTTGCTTTTAAGTTTCTTTTCATTGATCAGAGTGACCGGTTTTTAGCTGGAGGCCGCGGCCTTATGAAACTACATTAGAATGACGAATGTCGAATGCCGAATGACGAATGATGGATTCGCTTCGCTCAGTCTTTTTAAACAGACAGAATACATTATTCGATGTTCGATGTTGGGCGTTCGATGTTCGACGTTCATTAGTTTCTTTTCTTTGATCAGACTGGTCGCTCGCGGCCAGCGGCTGCCGCTCGTGTGAAACTACATGAAAATTTAAAAACGAACCGCAGAATATCGAATCCTCCTCCGGCGGACTGTAAGTATCGAACCGCATAATGTCGAAGGGTGGAATCGCTTCGCTCAGTCTTTTTAATAAGATAGATAGAATACATTACTTCGACATTCGGCATTCGACATTTGTCACGCTAAGTTTCTTTTCTCCGATCAGACTGGACGCTCGCGGCCAGCGGCTGCCGCTCGAGTGAAACTACACTAAAGGTTTCAGGTGTCAGTGTTTCTGCCGGAGGCAGATCAGGAGATAACGCTTTAACTTCCAGCCACCGAACATCTTTTATGAAACAGCAAATTACAGAAACGTAGAGCGGGCCACCGTGCCCGCCAAAAGCGGTCGGCACGGTGGCCGACCCTGCGTTGTCATCTGAACACTGTTTCTTACAACGAGTTGTCAGATAAAAGGCCCAAAGGGCCCAATGATCAACCTCACCTTCAGTATCCGCATTCATTCAATGCCTCTGCCCGATTATTGATCCATTGATCATGAAGGGTTCCTCCAATAAATTTCATTTCCAGGCAAAATAAATTTATGTTAGCTCAAGTCCGATCTGCAAATGACCGATATAAAAGTGGTCTTGATGACGTTGCGGACGGCTTGACCTAGGGAACTGATTTAATTGTCTGGGGTTAAGGAATCTATTTTCTATGCTAACCCAGAACCTTGAATCCAGAACCCAGAACCCGGAACCTTGAACCCAGAACCCAGAACCCGGAACTTTTGAACCCAAAACCCGTAACCTTTGAACCTCATTAAATCATGCTCATTGTCCCGTTGACCGGAAAAATCAGCTGGCGCAATCCGCCGATCGTGACCATTGTCATCATTTTGATAAACTGCCTGGTCTGGTTTGTCCTGCAGGCCGGCGATACGGAAAAACAACACGAAGCTTCCAAATTTTACTTTACCTCGGGTCTGGTCAACATCGAAGTCTCCTATTTCATCGCCTACCGTGACGGCCGCCTTGATGAACCGGTGGAGATTTTGGCAGACGACGAGCTCGATGAAGCGGTCTGGGTCGAAAAATACCTGGCCATGCGGGAGGACGAACCTTTCAAACAAAAGCTTAAGGATGAAGAAATCATCACGCCATCCGATCCGGTTTACGATGATTGGAAGGATTCGAATGCCGAATATAATTTGATCCGCGCCGACATAACCTCCCTGCATTACGGTTTTATACCGGCCCAAAAATCATGGCAGACCTCCTTTACCCACATGTTTATGCACGGCAGCACCGGACATCTGATCGGCAATATGGTCTTTTTATGGATTTTCGGCTGCATGCTGGAAATGGGGCTGGGCCGTATAAAATACAGCTTTCTTTATCTGGTCGGCGGGCTTTTTGCTGTCTGGGGATTCTGGCTGGTACACATGCACAGCACCATACCGCTGGTGGGCGCGTCCGGGGCCATTGCCGGTCTGTCGGGTGCTTTTGCCGTGTTGTTCGGCAAAAAAAGGGTAAAGATATTTTACACCCTGGGCTTTTATTTTAACTATTTAAAAATTCCGGCCTTTGTCCTTCTGCCGATCTGGCTCGGTAAGGAATTGTATCAGATGTTATTCGGCGGCTTCAGCAATGTGGCCTACATGGCACACATCGGCGGTATGGTCGGTGGTGCCATGATCGGTTTTATTTGTTTGAAATTAGCCCTGGATTTCGATGATGAGGTGATTCAAGAAACACCGGTCGACGAGATATCGCCCCTGATTGAAAAGGCCTTGAAGCATATCGCCGAACTGGACCTTGATGCCGGCCGTGAAATTCTTGAATCCATACTTGCCAAAGAACCTAACAATATCGATGTGTTGACCCACTTTTTTAATGTTTACAAGCTGGATCCCGAGGGTGAAAAATTCCACCAGGTGGCCAATAAATTGATATTGGAGCTGACCCGCAACTACAATACTTATGAAAAGGCCCATCACATCTATAACGAATACATCGGCCATACCAGTCATCCCCGTCTTCCTGCCCCAATATATATCCAACTCAGTATAATGTTTGCTGCCACCGGACACCTGGAAAATGCGGTAAAAATCATAACCATGGTGCTGAAAAAAGTGCCGGACTCCCCGGGAGTACCAACCGCACTGCTTAAACTTGCCGGCGCCTACACTCAGAAAGGCATGGCCGCCAAAGGCGATAACTGCCTGAAACTGATTTGCAGCAAATATCCGGAATCGACCGAAGCCCGGCTGGCCCGCAAGTCACTGCAGAGCAGCTAGTGCTGGGAGGCAAGGAGGCTGGGAGGCTGGGAGGCTGGGAGGCAAGGAGGCTGGGAGGCTGGGAAGCCTGGAAGCCCTGCTTGCTCCGGCGGGACAACCGATCAATCCTGGAATCATCACAACCGGCTCGCGGGATCCCCGCCCGCCTCGGTCATCAATTGTATAATTTCCTACATATTTAATTTCTCTGTAATCGGGTGTTGTATATTTGTATACAACAAGCTTGGTCGGGGCTGCTAAAGGTCGCCGCTTCCGGCTGGCCCTATCTTCCACTCAACAGTTGACTTTTTATGGTCAATCATCTATTGCAAGATGCCTGCCGGGTGCAAGTTTGAGTGGTCGGACAGGTTGATGAAAAAAAATATCAGCCCCGATGCGCAGTACTTTCTACCCGCTTGGCACGATGCCCTTTGCCCGTTGCGGCTAGTATATGTGCGGGTATTTTTCTTTCCAGACAAGAGTTTGTTAACTGCCAAATACTAGGAACAACCCATGTGCGAAGAAGTGCTGCCGAACCTGTTTCGGCTGAAAATTCCGTTGCCGGAAAGCCCCTTGAAGTATCTGAACTCTTTTGTAATCCGTGATCCGGCAAGATCATTGATTATCGATACCGGCCTGAATCGCAAGGAGTGCCTCGACGCCATGCGGGCCGGCTTGCGCAAACTAGGCATCGATCTTGCGAAATCGGATCTTTTTATCACCCACTTGCATGCCGATCATTTCGGGCTAGTCGCCAAGCTAGCGACCGAATCCACCAACGTCTATTTCAGTCGGCCGGAGAAGGAACTCATGGAATCCTGGGAAGGCTTCGAGGCCATGGTCGCGTATGCCGGCCGCAACGGATTCCCCGAAAATGAGCTGCGGGCGGCCCTCGACAAGCATCCCGGCGCCAAATACGGTACGGAGTGGATTCCGGAATTGAAGGTGCTCGAAGACGGCGATCGCATTCAGGCCGGCGATTATGATTTTCAATGCGTGGCCACACCCGGCCATACCATGGGGCACACCTGCCTCTACGAGCCCGACAAAAAGGTCCTGGTTGCCGGGGATCATATTCTAATTGACATTACCCCCAACATCCAATGCTGGTCGGACAGCCAAAATCCGTTGAAACACTATTTGTCCAGCCTGGATAAAGTCGCCGGGATGCAGGTGGATTTGGTATTAACCGGGCACCGGCGCCTCATCACGAATCATCGCGGCCGCATCGAAGAGCTGAAAAAACACCATGCCCAGCGGCTGGCGGAGGTGCTCACCATACTCGACGGCCGGTCCCTAACCGCTTTTGAAGTGGCATCCCGCATGAGCTGGGATATCAGATGCGATCACTGGAATGATTTTCCGGTGGCCCAACGATGGTTTGCCACGGGCGAGGCCATATCGCATATCAGGCTGCTGGAGGAAGAGGGCAAGATACGGCGAAAAATTGAAAGGGAATTAACCCGCTTTGAATTGTCATCCTGATGGCCTTCAGCCGTACGATTTGATTTTTGTTGGTTTCGTTGCGTGCTCTCTGTATATATGAAGCTGCTCATATAATTGAAATTACAAGTAACAAATCCCAAATAACAAATAAATCACAATATCCTAAATTCAAAATTCCAATTAACGACAAGAAAAAATCTGGATCAATGCGGATTAACACTTTTGGTCATTGGATATTGGAAATTGAAATTTATTTGTGATTTGATGCTTGGTGCTTGGGATTTTGCTATTTGGATCCAAAGGAATTGGCAGCTGTGCGCCTTTAAACCTTTCCGATAGAAAGTACCTTATGAGGATCTGATGATTCAAAACATTAAACAAAGCCCACTACACCTTATCGTCAACCCTCGCAGCATTGCTTTTTTCGGTGCCTCTAATCGATTTTCCGCCATGGGAACCAATCAGCTCAGCTCGCTCAAGTCTTTGGGATTCGAGGGGAATGTTTATCCGATCCACCCGCAAGAGAAGCGGGTTTTGGGTTTCAGGGCCTATCGAAGCGTCCTGGAATTGCCGGAAGCGCCTGATCTGGCGGTGATGGTGCTGCCTACCGGGATCGTACCCCAGGTTCTGGAAGAATGCGGCCGCAAGGGCATCCAACAGGCGATCGTGGTCTCCGGTGGATTTAGCGAGGTCGGCGGCCAGGGGGTGGAACTCGAGCAACAGCTCATTACCATAGCCCGACGCTACGGCATCCGCTTTTTGGGCCCCAACTGCCTGGGGGTCGCCAATCCCCATCGCAAGTTCAACATGACCTTTCTGCCTTTTAAGGGCCGGCCGGGATTCATCGGGCTGGCTTCCCAGAGCGGCAGTTTCATCACCCAGATGTTCGGCTATCTGGACCGCTGCGGTCTGGGATTTTCCAGCGGGATCAGTGTCGGCAATGAAGCCAACGTCGATATCGTCGACGGCATGCAATACCTGGCGACCTGTCCCCATACCAAGGTGATCGCTTTATATATCGAATCCATCCGGCGGGGCCGGGAATTTATCGCAATGGCCCGTGAAATTGTTCCGTCAAAACCGATTGCGGCATTTTACGCCGGCGGGTCCGAGGCCGGCCAACAGGCCGGCTTGTCCCATACCGGTGCCCTGGCCGGGCCGGATGCCCTTTATGACGGCATATTTCGTCAATGCGGTATCATCCGGGCCAACTCCATTCCGGAGCTTTTCGATTTTTGCCTGGTTTTGGGATCTTGTCGCCGGCCCCGGAACAACCGCGTGATTGTTCAGACCCATTCGGGCGGACCCGGCGCCGCGGCGGCCGATGCCTGCAGCCGCACCGGCTTGAAGCTGCCCCGACTAGCTCCAAATACGCTTGAAAAACTGGCGGACCTGGTGCCGCAGACCGGCAGCGTCAGCAATCCCGTCGACCTGACGTTTTCCAAAAATCCTATGGACTATTTCGAAGCGATCCCGAATGTTTTGCTGGCGGATACGGCCGCGGGGGGCCTGCTGATTTACTATTTGACGCCGACACGGCTTGTCCGGCGATCGATGGAAAACATGGGGTTTGACGCGGATCAAATTCCAAAATTGACCGAGAAGCTGTTTGACGACCAGGCCGGTTCCCTGGCGGCGCTGGTAAAAAAGCATCGCAAACCGATTGTCGGTTTTACCTTCCAAAGTCACGAGAATCTGTTTATTCAAAAGCTTGTCAAACACGGCCTGCCCGTTTTTCCGTCCCCCGAGCGTGCCGCGCGGGCCATGTTCGCCCTGGTCAGCTATGCCCAGATCCTTGATGGGCGTTAACCAAAAATGCAAAATTGAAATTTTATTGCATTTTATGATGCGAACGCGGTATGGTGCCTTGCTGACCCCTTTTTTTTCCGGATTCGTAAATATTCTTGCAAGCCTTTAAAATTTAAGAATCTGAATACAGAACCATGGGCCCACGCATCACCACAATTTTTGTCGGCAAGGACGATGCCGTCGAACTCCTTCCGATTGTGCAATTCGCGAAACCGCTTCCTAATAGATACAGATTGCTAAAATCTAACAAACGCTGGCCTACACGATCGCGCCTTACCCGCCAGGCACTCGACTGCTTACAATTTGCGAGTTTAATTTTTACGCAAACCCTCAGGCCGAAGAAAGGAGGCAACATGAAAAGCTATGCTAAAAAAACCGTGTGGATCGTATTTTGGGTATTTACCGGTTCAGTGTTGTTATTTGCTTGTGCCCCAACAGCCGGACAGGTGGAAAAGTCGGCTCAAGGCCCCACATTGAAACGGCATGAGGACAAAGCGATAGGATTTTCCATTGAATATGATGCTGAAAAGCTAAGCAAGGATCAAGGGCCTGTCGGCCCCTTTGTTTTCAGAAGGCAGGCGGCCGGAGGCATGCCGGGCGTGGGGGTTACGGTCGGGCCTTATCCGCCGGGGACCGCGTTGGGGGATACGGCGGATCTGGTTTCAAATTCTTTGCCCAGGATGATACCCGGCTGCATGGTTCACCAGGTGAACAATCAACAGCTCATCAAACTGACTGATGGCAGCCAGGCCAATTATTTTGAACTGGACTGGAATGTCGGTGGAGATGAATTGATTGGCGCCTTTGTCACGGTAAAAAAAGAGGATCAATTAATCGTCTATGGTGCGGCCGACAGCCAGGATGGATCCATGGGTAATTTGACGGCCATGGTGCAATCTCTGAGACTCGATGTCGAAGTGGATTATGCGGCTCTGAGGGCAAAAGGTTTCGGCAATGACGGGAAATTTGTTCGAACGAATTCCCCGGCTTTTACATTGGAATATCCGCCGGGCTTTCAAAACCGGGCGCTGCAGGGCAGCCAGATTTTCAGGGCCGGTATTCCCCAGGGGTCACCGTCCATGTCGATCGCGATTTCAGGGCTTGCGGGCGGTGATGACACGCATACTCAATTAAAGTCATTGGCCGAGGGATATGCCAAGGCGCTGCAGTCCGTAGGCAGCGACATTAAAATAATTTCACAAAATCCAATAGAAAATTATAAAGGATACGATGCTTACCAGATTCAAATCGTGTGGCGTTATCGGGGGCGGATCCCCCTGACAACCGTCGTTCACCTGATTGCCAAGGAGGACCGCGCCATTCTGCTCGCGGGGCATACTACCTACGGTATCGATGAACTGACGGACATATTCAAAACGATTGATCTTACCCCTTGAACCCCGCTGCAAGCGGGCGCGGAATGATGGAATACTGGAATGTTGGAATGCTGGGTTTAGTGGAATGGAATCTGATTTTAAAAAGATGGCTCGGATCAGAATTTAAATGAGACCATCCTCCGATGATGATACCCAATATTCCATTATTCCATCATTCCATTATTCCAATCGGAGTGTAAGGTACACTCCACCACTCTACAGTGCGATCAAAGCCGGGCCCTCTGGACACAGATCTTCAACCCTATTTGGACAAGCGGGAGGCGACATGAACGGATATGCAGGGAAAATACTGCGGATAAACCTCAGCCAAAGAAAAGAATCGATCATCCCGACCGCCAAATACGAACAGTGGATTGGCGGGCATGGCATGGGTTCGGCCATCTTCTTTGATTTGGTGCCGGACAAAACCATTGACGGTTTCGATCCGGCCAATGTCGTGACCATCATGACCTCGCCCCTTTCGGGGACCCTGGTGCCCGGTGCCGCAGGCCGGGCTGAAGTTCAGGGCATCGGCGTGCAATCGGTGCCCATCGGCTGGTTTACCCGAAGCAATTTCGGCGGCAGATTTTCCGCCATGCTCAAGTATGCCGGCTGGGATGGCATCGTGATTGAAGGCAAAGCGGATGAACCCGTCTGGCTGGATATTCGCAACGAACATGTCAAGATCAGGAATTGCAGCACCTTGTCCCTGTGGGGCACGGATACCTGGCAATGCCAGGATAGGATCTGGCAATTTGTGGCCGGAAACCGGGAATATGGCGATTGGGTCGAGGCCAACGGGCAAGATGGCGAACAAACCACCCAGCGGCCGGCCGTTCTGGCAATTGGACCGGCCGGCGAGAATTTAAGCCGCATGGCCTGCTTGATACACGATGCCAGCAACGGTTCCGGGCAGGGCGGTTTCGGCGCCGTCTGGGGATCGAAAAATTTGAAGGCCGTCAGCGTCATTGGAACGGGCAGCATCAAGGTCAACAATCCAAGAGCCTTGATGGCTGCCCGCCTGTGGCAGAAAAAGCACTATGCCTTTGACCTTGCAAATCTGAAAAGCCCCCGCATGACGGTCGATTTCCAAAGCCCGCCCTTACCGGGTGTGTCCTGGCGGGGGGGCAGGCCGCGAATTGGCCAGCGACCCCAGGCGTGTGTCGGATGTCATTCCGGCTGCCGGGCTAGATTTGACGATGGGCTCGGAAACGAGGCAACTTGTTTTACGACAATGGTCTATTCCGCCGCACGGAAGCAGGAAGTTCAACGGTACACCAGCGACCTGCTCAACAGATTGGGGCTGAACGCGGCCGAGATTTTTTGGGGCGAGTTGTATCTCAGAGATCTAAACCTGTATGGGATTCTGGGCTTAGATAAAGAAATTGACTGTCCCCTCAGATTTGACCAGTACGGCAGCCAGACCTATATCGAACAGCTGCTGAAAATGATCGCTTATCGCAATGACGGGATGGGAAATCCGCATTCCTTTGGCGACGATCTGGCTGAAGGTTTTGTGCGGGCGGCCGCCAAATGGGGCCGGCTGGAGGGAGATCAGGGCGACATGAAAACCGGACGCCTGCCCTTTCCCAACTGGGGTCTGCCGGAGCACAAGGAGCCCAGGTCTCAGCTCGACTGGTCCTACGGCAGCATCCTGGGCGACCGTGATATCAATGAGCATGGTTTTGATCAGCTCCGAAGCCATCCGACGGCTTCCAAAATTTACGGTTTTCAGATGTACGCCTCGGCGGAGGAGATGGTCAGAATCTATTCGGATAAAATGGTGCCGTTTCAGGGAGATCGGCGGATGCTGGATTTCAGCACGGATAATATGTACTCCGAGCATATTGCGAAACTGGTGAGCTGGCACCGGTATTACACCCGCTTCTGGAAGCAATCGGCCCTGTTTTGCGACTGGCGCTGGCCGGATTTTCTAAACCGGCTCGCTCCCGGAAAGATCGGATCAACCGGGCTGGCGGAGCCCAAATTTCTCAATGCCGTTACCGGCAGGCATTTCACCTTTCTCGACGGCATCAATCTGGGGAAAAAAATATGGAACCTGGATCACGCTGTCTGGACCCTGCAGGGCCGGCACCGGGATATGGTCCACTTTTCTGATTATCTTTACACCCAGCCCGGCGGCCGCGATCAATATCTGCCGGGCCGCCAATACGGTAAATGGGATTACATCAACACCCGGGGCCGGCATTTTGAGCGGGATAAATTTGATGAGTTTAAAACGAGGTTCTATAAACTGCAGGGATGGGATACGAGCAGCGGCTATCCGACCCGCGGGACTTTGGAAGCGTTGGACCTGGGTTACGTGGCCGATGAGCTTGCAGGAAATGATCGACTGGGGAAAGGGTAGAGACTCGGATAGCGATAAGTCTATCCATCATGGATTTGGGATTTTAGATTTGGGATTTTGGATTTAAGGAATTCTGTCCATTTTGGGGTATATTGCAGTGGCCATTCTCATCGAAAAAGAAATTTCATAGCATGATTGTGCAATTTTAAATTGTGGGAGCGGTTTTCAACCGCGATTTCCTTGGTCGGGCATATACATTATCGATGTATATTCATATGAGCGGAGCCGCTGGTTGTGAGGGTCCAGTCTGAGCGAAAAAGAAACTTTGAAAAAGCGAATAACGAATATCGAACAAGGAATGATGAATATCGAATTAAGGCATTCTATCGATTTTTATTATTCTGAAAGAGCCAGAGCACAGCGATTCCACACTTCATCATTCGATATTTCTTGTTCGATATTCGTTATTCGCTTTTCAGTTTTTGTGAAGTTTTATAAGAGAGGTTAGTCTCAAAAAAGGAACAAGCATGTTATCGGTATTCAAACTCAAACTAATCCTGAGTAACATAGTTTTAACGATGATTGCTGTCACTTTGGTGCCTGCCTCGTTCAGTGGGCAGTCTGTTGCATCACCCAACCTTGCCGAAGCGGTGACAGGATTTGCGCCCCAAGGTTGGCAAATAGTGGGCAAGGCCAAGCAGTTCTCCCCCCAAACCCTTTACGAACAGATCAACGGCCGGGCAACATTCTTCCTGGCTTATGATATGCGCCGGCTGACTTTCGTCAGTTTCGGATACGGCGACGAGAAGGCTAAATTTATAAATTTGAGCATCTACGATATGGGTACGCCGACCAACGCATTTGGCGTCTTCTCGGGCGAACGCTCACCGGGAGAATCCCCGCTGGACCTGGGACGGGCCGGTTATCGTTCGGATGCAAATTATTTCCTCTGGCAAGGCCGCTACTACGTTCGGATCATCAGCTCCGGATCCATCCGTGAATTTAAGCGGTTGGGCCTGGAATTGGCGCGCCAAGTGACCGACTTCCTGCCGGATGCGGGCGCGCAGGTTTGGGGGCTGGCCGCTTTGCCCCTGACAGACCGGGTGCCCCAGTCCGTCCAGTTTTTCAAGGCCGATGCCATGGGCCTGGATTTTATGCGCAACACATACATGGCCCAATACCGCAAGGGCGCCACCGAGGTGACAGCGTTTCTATCGCGCCGGGACTCGGTCCCGTCGGCCCGGGACACCGTGGAGCAGTACACGCGATTTGCTGAAAAATATGGCCGGGGAATCGAGCGCCTGAAAGTTGGGGAAGCGGAGTTGGTGGCCTGCAACATGGGCGGGGGCTTCGACGTTGTATTCCAAAAGGATCAAATCGTAGGCGGTGTCTCTGATGTTGAGGATCGGGCTCTGGCCATCCGGGCCGCCGGCGATTTTTGGCAACAACTGGATTAAAGCCGGAGTGATGGAGTACCGGAGCTTTGGAACCATGGGTGAAAACTGAACCGAGGAAGGGTCATGAAAAAGAAAAAAAATTGCCATGCCATTGACCGTCGCGAGTTTATCAAGATTACCGCAGCCGCATCGATCAGTGGGCCGGCCTTTTTGGCAAAGGCCTGTGCGCCGCAGAAGCAATCGACCCAAACCCCGGAGACCATCAATCGCAATGAACAGCCGACCATGAGCTATCGGAAGTTGGGGCGTACCGGCTTTTTGTCCAGCCGATTGGTGTTCGGCTGCGGGGCCGCGCTGGCAGGCGGAAGATCCACGCGCCTGCTGCAGCGGGCTTTTAAAGCCGGCATCAATCATTTCGATGTGGGTTCGGACATTTACTACAAGGGCAGTGAACGGCACCTGGCCCCGTTTCTGAAGAACCATCGCGACCGGGTTTGGGTCGTATCCAAAGCACCCGCTTACATTCCCGTCAAATATAATGAATCGATCACACTGGCCCAGGCGCGGTTTGCGGCCAAGTATTGGACAGGCCTGATGGATGCCAGCCTGCAGGATCTGCAGACCGACTTCGTGGATGCCTACTACCTGATGGCCGTGGACAATCCGTCGCTGGTGGGCAGCGAAGAGGTTTACCAGGCCTTCCTTAAAGCCAAGGCGGCCGGCAAAGTCGGCTATTTCGGGTTGAGCACCCACAACAACACCCAAAACGTTCTGGAAGCGGCTATTGCAACGGGTTGGTATGATTTGGCCATGATCGGCATCACCCCCGCCGGTTGGTATGACTGGCGCACCAAAAGCCTGGCCCGGGACACGGCCCCCCTGACTGAACTTCAAGGGCTGCTCAAAAAAGCCGGGCAAGCCGGAATCGGCCTGATCGGGATGAAAACCGCCCGGTATCTGGCGCCTTATTGGTCTCTGGGAAAAGGGGATCCGGCAGCCTTCGATTATCTTTACAGCGAGAAGTTAAACGCATCACCCTTGAGCCCTTTCCAACGCGCCTATGCTTACGTTCTTCAGCACGGATTGGACGTGGTGAACGCGGATATGCAAAATTTCAAACACCTGGAAGAGAACTTAGTCGCCGCGGCCACGGCGGATCGTTATTTTGGCTGATCTGCAGTCGTATTTCGTATTGATCGCCCGCAGCCTAGCCGTGTCTGTAATTGTATACGCCGTTTTGTTTGCCGACATAAGTGAATAAGCCCGAGCACCGGATCGAATTTGGCACCCAGCCGGAGACCGGAAACATCCAGGCTGCCAGGGTACCTTCGGTTTTCAATATGCGGTGCATTTCGGGCAGGAGCTGATTCAAGGGAAGAAACGGGAACGGCAGTACGCCGAACAACAGGACCTTGTCGATGCTGGCGGCATCCATCCCTGTATCCAGAGCATCACACTTTACCACCTGCACGTTTTTTAATCCGGCGGCCTGTACTTTTTTTGATACCCGTTTAGTATAATCCGACAGGGCGTCCATCGCTACCAGGCAACCGCGGTCGCCAATCAACTCTGCCGCCGGTATGGTAAAAAAACCCGTACCACACCCCACCTCCAGGACGGTCTGCCCCGGCTCGAGTCCGGCACCTTGCAGGGTTTTTACGGGATTCATGAGCCACTTGCGAAGCCGGCTTTCCATCATCATGCCGGCCGGTTTGAAAAGCAGATTTAAAATCCTTGAATTTCCCAACATATCGGTATTCATTTTTCTTTTCCTGACTCAGACAGGTGGCTTGGATTCAAGCATTTATCGCGATTTGATTTCAAGAGGCACACCTCAATGTATCGATTAGATGAGTATTCGGGCAGCGGCTAAACTGATGAAGATGCGAATCTTATATCACAGTCCGCCAAAACCTGTCAAAAATCGAGGCTGATGGAATTCAACTGCCTGGATGCGCCTGATTTTTTTCTTGCTTTAATTTACATTAAATCATAGAAATCCCTGCCCCTGTACCATTGACGGATTCAGTCGCGCAGAGGCTGATTTTTTAAATTAACGTACTTGACTTTTCCCGAGACCACGCTGGAAAAATTGGCACCGGCAGGGCGGCAATGGCGCAGGTATAACTGACCAATGACTAAAATGACTAAATTGCCTAAAATGACTGAAATTAAGGTATGCTGTCTATTTTAAATGATAGGATTCCACAATTTTAGTTCATTTTAGTCATTTTTAAATTTAGCTCATTTGTACCTTTGGAGTACTATGACTCAGTTGACATCGACGACAAATTGTCGATACGACGCCGCTGAGCGCCTAAATCCAACCACCTAATGGGCAATTATGCAAGGGACCAGCAATCTGGAATATCTGAAAGCTTTCTGTCTGGTTTTAGCGGCCGGCACCCTCTGGTCATTCGGTGCTTTACTTGTCCGTTACATGGATGCTGCCCAAAATTATCAGTGGCAGTATCTGTTTTACCGGGGCACGACCGTAGCCATATTGCTTTTCATTTTTCTTCTGGCAAAAGAGGGGCTTGCAGTTGTAGCCAGCTTTAAAAGGGCCGGATTAACGGAAGTTATCGGTGCTTGCGGACTTGTGGCGGCCTTCAGCGGTTTTATAATATCCATTACGGTAACAACGGCGGCGAACACGCTATTCATGCTGGCGGCAGCACCTTTCATCGCGGCATTTTTAGGCATCGTGCTGCTGCAGGAAAAAGTCCGCCTGATTACCTGGGTCGCAATGATTATCGCGTTGATCGGCGTATTGATAATGGTCGTGGAGGGTATGGAGGCCGGCAATTTAATTGGCAACCTGATTGCGCTGTTGTCAGCCCTGGGTTTCGCCATTTTTTCGGTCAGTCTTCGGTTTCGCCGGGATACCCCCAAGTTTACGACAATTGCGCTTGCCGGTATGCTTTGTGCGCTGGTTACACTGCTTGTAATTTTTTTTGATAACGGCACCCTGGCCATGCCGTTGCGGAACGTGTGTCTGAGCGTTTTGCACGGCTTTGTCGTTGGTACGGGTTTAATTTTATATTCTCAGGGGTCCAAACTATTGCCGGCTGCGCAGCTGACCTTGTTGGCGATGGTGGAGGTGGTTGGAGGCGTTCTCTGGGTCTACCTGCCGATTTTCGGTATTCATGAAGTCCCGAGTGTGTTGACCGTAATCGGCGGAATGGTTGTATTGAGCGCCATCGTGATCGATGGGGTCAGCGTACGCCAACCGCCACCGTTGCTCAAATCTTCTTAATTGTACCCTCCCGCAATCTTTTGCAAAAATACGTCTAAACGCATGAACCACCGCCGGGGAGTCTTTCCAATATCGTTTTGCTCCCATTGTCAAGAGTAAAGATCCGGGCCCAGAGGACCCGGCATTGATTTCACCCCAGAGGGGTGGAGTTTACCTTAGAATCCCAATGGAATAATGGAATAATGGAATGATGGAATAATGGAATATTGGGAATCGAAAGCGGATGAGGTCTGATTTTATAAACTGATCTGTGCCATCGTTATAAAAATAGACCCCATTCCATTAAACCCAGCATTCCAACATTCCAGTATTCCATCATTCCGTTCCCGCTTGCAGCAAATTCACGGCATAGCCGAGGGGCTCTGACCCCCGTAAAGAACACGGGATCAACGACTGGCCCAGAGGACCAGGTTTTCTGCGACAAAATAAATCTGGTCGTCAATTAATAATAAAAAGCCTTGACAATGAATAAGGTTATATGTAAGTAATATTTACATACAAATTAAGAGCCACCCTTTTTGATTACAGTTTCCGGCTGAATCGCTAAGGTCTCGCATCAAAATAAATTGCAAACAGGAAAAATATGGCACCGAATAAGCCAAAGCAGCCGGACCCGCCCGGCAAGATTAAGATCGCCGAAGCCCTCAGATCTCTCCTCAGTGAAAGAGATTTCAATTCGATTACTACGGCTGAAATTTCCAGGACATCCGGTGTTAATGAAGCGTTGATTTATCGATACTACAAGGATAAGCGCGGATTGCTGCACTCGGTATTAGCCGAATATCTCGAGGACTACATCGAAACGATGGCGTTAAACCGAAAGGGCATTAAAGGGGCCGTTAATAAATTACGAAAACTAATCTGGGACATGGTTTATCTTCATCACAAGGACCGCGTATTCTCCAAAATCCTTCTGCTGGAGGTCCGCAATTTCCGGGGATATTGGGACAGCGAGACTTATCAAATTGTTAAGCGGTACACCAAATCAATGCTCGGTATTATCAGAGAAGGCATCGATGCCGGAGAGTTGCGGGATGATATCCCGGCATCCCACATCAGGCAGATTATTTTGGGCGCCATTGAACATCTTTGCCTGCCGGCAGTCGTTTTTGGGCACGATATTGTGCCGGATAAGATGACCGATGATATTTGTGATGTCATTTTTGAAGGGATCGTAAAGAAAACCTGACCCGGATAAACCGGAATTGAATATTGAAGAATGAAGATTGAATATTTGTGGTATCGCTTTGCTCTGTCTTTTTAATTCGATCGTTCGGCACAGAGCCGCTCGACGGATAGAATGGCTTAAATAGTCAACATGGCGATGGCATATATCTTGTGCAAACATGATGTTTAATCTTTAAATTGGTCGTCTATCGAGTAACGATTGAGAAGTAAGTAAGCTTTACATAGTGGGGCAATAATCACTTGTTAAACACTTTAGAGAAGTTGATTTTACCCTATCAGGGATGAATTAATCTCTTGTGAAACTACATAAAATGACGAATGGTCCGCCGGCGGATTGGAATCGCTTCAGGCTTGGGGCTTCGCTCTTCGAGCTACGACCCCACAGGTCGCCTTCGGCTGCGACCCGACACGTCGCTCAATCATTTTATTATGGACAGAATACATTATTCGATGTTCGATGTTGGACGTTCGATGTTCGACGTTCATGAGTTTCTTTTCTTTGATCAGGCTGGACGCTTGCGGCAAGCGGCTGAGCTGAAATCTAAACCTTGGGGAGATTATTAAAGCCTGTTAAAAAGTTTTATTCATAATCGGTCTGCACCGGTTCAAAAGGTTGATTTTGGCTTAAAATCAGCCCAAGTTCTTGTGTCCATCCGTTTTTACTTAAACTTTTTGTGCTCAGCTACTT
>Ga0209743_1000320_pt1 | contig 17445 bp, 10 predicted proteins | sample OlaalgELextract2_FD_187378 | JGI IMG/M metagenome (GOLD analysis project Ga0209743, IMG submission 187378) | Olavius algarvensis symbiont microbial communities from Tuscany, Italy - Type G ELBA extract 2 (SPAdes) (version 2) | ecosystem: Host-associated > Annelida > Digestive system >...
GTATGGCTGCGTTGTTTTATTCATCGGTTGATTTCACCGATGCATCGCACTGATGTGTGCATCGATGCATCGAACTTTCAACCGATGAACGGAATAAAACAACACCTTGGTGAATCAAGCATACGACGTGACATTTGTTTTAATATGAGCGGCGTGTCCTTCTGTTGACAATTTGTAGGTCAAAAGGCCAAAGTGCAAGGTCACACACGCCTTTCAAACATAGACGCAAAATGAACCATAAATGGAAAAGCTGTCGCTATAGCGACTTGAAAATTGGTAGGCATATTATACTTACATACATAACAATTTGTATAGCGCGCTGCGTCGACAGTACTGAGAACATGTCAAATCAGAGTCCACTCAGGGTCAGAAAGTCGACAGTCAAGATCACACTGTACACACGTGCTGTTTGGACCAGGAAAGAGCGGGCGACCACTAATCAGTGTTATCATCCTTGCCTGCCTGTTGCACCTATCACTCGTTATATTTACTGTTTTATGTATTGTGGGAGTCCTCAGTAAATGATGACTGATGAAGATAATTATGATGAAATGACTGTAGATGCAATCTGCAACTACGGGTGCGCAGTATGACCAATTTGTGGACAGTCATGGGGCATTTTTTGCCGACATGGGCATACCTCGACTGATGTCAAGTAAGCTGCACGACCGAGAGGACATCATTCAGTCCATCCTGAAACATGCACTAATCTATCGGTGGGTTTATATGAGTTCTCTTGGTAATGTTTACTGTGCGGTTGTCTCTCGGAATGCAAGTGACACTGTGATCTAGCCGATTCAGCAGTTGTTAACTGTCTTAGTTTTCGTGTTATGTCTGTATTACTCATTTTACTTGTTTTATAACAGTGCTACAACTGTTCCCAACTATACCTACCTTACATTTACCTTATTTGCATTTTTTGCTGCAAAAAAACGACTAATACTGTGTCTCATATAATAGTAGCCTTTATTTATACATTGACAGACTTTGGACAAGCTTTGGAGCGACAGCTGCAAAGTTGCTGGAATTTTGTGTGCTGTCTGCAGGTCACAGGCTGCATTGGACGACTTCAGAAAAGGGCTCAATGTCGCTGGACTACTGCCACATATGGTTGCCATGCCTGAAGCATTCAAGCCGTTATTTTGCACTGCTCCGCACCCACTGACAAGGTCTCAGTTGCGTAACCTGTTTGTCGTGCAGTGGAGTGAAGTTGGCACCAATGTCAGGGAGCAGGAAGAAGACACTGTGTATGCATGGGAACAGTTTCTTCTGGCAATTGAAGGTATGACCAGCTTTTTCTAGGTGATTTATTCACGTACAAAGTCTTTGAACGTGTATTTTTAGTTTCCGACCGACTGACTTGGGGTAATAGAAATAGCCTTTTTAATGTCTTAACAACCTTATTACCTTTATGGCACATGTCTTCAGTGCGACCCTTTGCTAGCCGGTGCATAAGAGGAGTGTGATAGTAGGCCCATTGCGAAATTATGGCAGGGCAAAGTTCATTTCGACAGGTAATAGTGATGCAGTAGTTTGATTCTTTAAATTGATAGGCTGTTTGTTTATAATGTGTACAGAAGGACAAAGCCGCGTTTCTTTTCAGCAGTTGCTGGAATTTTCAAGTGGTGCAGATCATATTCCAGTGCTTGGGTTTGAAAAATCGCCTGCACTCGACTTCTACAGCCCGGTGCCAAATGTCCGTCGCTTGCCGTACGCCAGCACTTGCGACATCTGCCTCTTTTTGCCACGCGGTGTGGCAGCACCGGAGCTGTTGTCCATGATGGAGCAATCCGTTCTGGATTGTAGTGGATTTGGATTCGTATAAATCATGTATTTCGTTCTCATGGACTCAGTTTCGGGCGTTAAGCCCAGGGCCACACTCATGGACTGCTCTAGCCCTTGAGGATCTGGGGAAATAAAAAATACGGGGGTAGGCAGTGTTAGGGGGTCTGGGCAATTTTTGTGAACATCGCTTTAGATTGATTGTGGACTTAAATCCTAGCCAGCCCACTATCGTGTATGGCAAGTATGCCGACGATCTTTCCTGCGTAATTCCGGCCTCTGTTTCTGAGATGGCCGACCGAGAAATGGGTCATATTAAGCGCTGGGCAGATGACAATAAGTTGAAAATTAACTTGTCAAAAACCAAAGAAATTGTTATTACTTCTTCTGCCAAGTGATCCAGATCCGTCAGCGTTCAGCAAATCTTTGGTGTAGAACGCATTCAGTCAGTAAAGCTTTGTGCAGAATACTCGGGTTTTGTGTTGATCACTGGTGATTGGTGGTGCTTTTATTTTGTACTGAGTTAGACAAGAGGATATTTTCCGTTATGGAGAGTAGTCTGCCAATCCGAATATTTTTTATATCGTTTTTTGTGTTGTTTAGCAGTGTTCTGCGCTGTAATATTAAGTTGCGTAATGACAACGGTTTTGAAACAATAACTGAGTAGTCAAATGCTATGACCCAAAGTGCATAATTTGCGTCTTACATTTCGGAACGTTTTTTAACTGTTCAAATCGTTCCATAACATATTGATTCTTTACGGTATGTGCCTATTTGCATACTGTTTATTTTGACCCGTTTTTATTTCGTTTACTTTACAAGTCATTCATTGTGCCAAATGAGTTGTTATGCTCGTGTCTGCATTGTTCGTTACATGCTGCTAAGGTGCTGCTGCTAAGGTGCTGTAGTTTTTAAAAAGTTTTTTTGCGACTTATTTGATTGGCGTGCCATTTACATTATCAGTCGTATGTTCATGTTGCTTCTATTCACGTTGGGGTAGTTTACATAGTTCATACATTTGTAGCTTATATGCCGGGTAACAACGTAACCAGTGTGTTAGTCATGGGTCGGTATACCGAAATACCATACCGATATCCGATATTTTTAAAAACTGATACTGATGTTAGTATTTGGAATGCCAAATACCGACAATTACACACATTCGAATATTCGGCATTTTCAGTTTTCTGGTAAAAGCTCTATGGATTGTGCAGTTGTGATTTGAGAAATTTATAATTGTTTTCCGTAGGCCGAGCTTTGCACAGATAGGCCTATAACGAGTTTCATGCTGCCTTGTCCGGTGTGTGAGCTTAAGATGTGTGCAGCATAATTAACAGCCGTTTTACTGCCCTTTAGGAAACTCCTTCTTCCCTGAAGCTGTAATCAGGAGTACATGGCTGGAATCATGTTCGCACAGTGTCTTAAATGGGCTAGTTTCTAGAGTGCCAAATAAATACGTGATAGTCCTCAGACATGCGCTACATTAACAGGCTGGCACAGGCCTATAAGAAGCTAAGCTGTCGCTATAGCAAACCGCCCTATGCTTCCAACTCCCATCACCTCTGTGAGATATTTTGCCATCGAATATTACCATTACCTTGACACCCAGCTTAAGGGCCGCTCAAGGTCATCGAAAATGACACTATTTGATAGACCACATATGACTTCCTATTACTGCTGATTATGGCGCAGCAAACAAGGACCGTCATCAGAACCGAAGCTTTTGTGATCTCTGTTGCAGCTGTCTGGAACAGTTTAACAGCAGACATTCGATCTGTAACTTGTCAATTCAGACATTTGTACGGAAACTGAAAACCGTTCACTAAAAAAGATGCTAATAGAAAAAAAGGAAAAATACTGAATAACCTATGACTATTGCTGGTATTAACCAGGATAACATTTCAGCAATGAATATCACGTTGTGGTTTACGATTCTATGTTTAATTTCCTATTAGTGTGCCTGTGTTAAGACCGCTCTTTCTTGTGTCCTTTCTGAGATATTCAATCTCCAAAAATGTCATGACCTTGAAATCAGGGTCAGAGGTCACTCGAGGTCATTGAAAGTGGTACCATTCACTAGATCGTGTATGGTTTTCTATTAGTGTTCTTTAGTAACTTTGTCCCTAAAGCACATCGTTTTTGAGATATTCGACTTGTAAGTATACAGTGACCTTGAAACCCGGATTAGGGGTCACTCAAGATCATCGAAAATGATACCATTGAATTCGGCACCCTTGACTTCCTATGAACGTTCCATAGTAACCATCGGCCTATCTCCCACCATTTTCGAGATGTGACAAACAGACGGACAGACAGACAGACGGACATCTTGTCACAGCATAGTCCGCGCTATGCATATGCGTCACACGTTAAACACGGAATAACGTAAAGATTTGCTCACAACATGACATATTCTACAAACCTTCAGCACATTCGGTAACTGCTACTATGAGGAAACTACTGTCACGGAATGATCTCATACTCGCCATTAAATAAGTATATCTGCTGAAGTAATGGTCAGAGTTGTCCTTCCAATCAATGCCAAGTGATAGCAACAACTACATTACAGTAAGTGCTGTAATTGTTTGTACAGTACAATTGCTTCATCAGCATTTCTACTTTGCCATCCATGAAAGTCACACAAGTACTGGAGGTAACTCCAAAAATCCGCATTAGAAACTGACGACGGTACTCGCACATGTCGCAGAATGTCAGCTGGCAAGTCTGGAATGTCACGCACCAAACAGTCCACAGCAGGTGACGGTGGATAGTAGTATAATTCATCCGGAATACCTGGTGGACAACGAGCTCCCCGGGATGGCCGTATTCTGTGGGTGTTCCACAGTCTCACAACTTCCGACAAATCCTGTTGCAAGAAATTCATGAAGCAGAAGCGGAGACAGTCAACCTGTTTCCAGTTACCAAAGGTGAAGCAACCATCATCAACAAGTGATGCAAACAGATCAATCCAGTACTGTGTGCGACTGCGACGCAGAAATGACCACCATGCCTCAATTCGCTGATTTGCTGGAGAGGTACCGTACTTATGTGCACTAGTGTCACGATGAAAGCAAGCTTGTATAGCAGCCAGTGTTACATTCTCTGTGCCGCAGTCAGTCCGAACAAGTGCAGGGCAGCCACCCAAAGCAGTTACAGCATTCAGAAAATGATGAGCAATAACACCTGCAACACACAATAGTCGAGTGTCAGTCAATGAATGAACAGCATGCAGTGCTGTGCAATTATCTTCACATGCTTGACTGCAATAGCAGCAGCAGTGGAACGGAATACATTAATGTAGCAGTTAAAATGATATCCACAGTGTTCATACCAGAATCATGGTTAGACGACCCACACTGCAGCCATATGATTCGACGAGAGAAACCATCTATACACCTGCAGTAAAACAAATCAGAAGTGCAATATGACAATAATCATAGGTAAACAAATTGAGACTAAGGGCGGTTTTTTTCTATTGCAAATTACTGTAAATGTAATCGCCGATTGGCGATTAATGTTAAATTTGATCGTCAACCGTCTACTTTCAGCACATATTTTGATACTCCATTCACGTGATTGCCGATACTTTGTAGGCAATTAAACTCGGCCTATGTCAGCTCGATATGACTGTCTTGACAGTGACCTCAATCGGCCACAAATAAAGTACAACAATATTCCTCTAGTGGCTTTTTGAGATGTCAGTTTGGGCTATGTTGAGTTCTCATTCACTTATAAACGGTAACTGAGAATTTTTAAGTGCTGAAATTGACAGTACAGCATTAGGGGTTTGATGAGTGGGGCCAGGATCATGGGATTCAGGGAATCTACCCAATCCATACTTATGAACTGAAACAGGCACACGGAAACTTACACTGAAAGCAAAGCTTCTTGGTGATCATGTATTCTGCCGCATTAGACAGCATTATTTGAAAATACGAAAAAATCACAGTACAGATGACGTACCCACTAATGGAAAAGCCATATGGGCTGAGCTTGTCATAGCCGTCGACATGCCACTGGTGATTTGGGCCTCTTGACCAGTATGTGCGACGAATCAAGCGATGCTGTCGCCTAGCAGAAACACGTTCAGGATCCAACTGACGTAAAATTATCCGAACGTTCTCCATAGGCACTTGCAGATGGTGCTTCACACGAAGTACTCTGGCCATATGCCGATAGCCTCCTAAGTGCCCTGTAACAATGACAATGAACAATGATGTTATTGCAGCGATAGGCTTGTCAGTGTTGGTTGGCATGTTTGCTGCAGTGATCATTGTCAGTAAACTGCAGTGTTAGTAATGGGCATATTCAGTAAAAGGGGATAAAGAATTCATAAGTTATCACTTGACAATATCCCAACAGCGTTAATACTACCAACATTATGTGTGATGTTTTAACTTGTAATAGTCCCTAAAACCCACAGTTTTCGTTTAACAATGGTCTCAAAAAATTCTTAGCTATTGATATTGTTACTGAACAAGTAAAACACTGCAGATGTTATATTATATATATATTTACTGTCATAACTGGACAGAAGAGAAGTGCTGCAAAGAACAGGTTGACAAATGTTGTTGTTACGTAACTGGTGAAATAATTTCTAGCTTTTTTGTATGCACAGCATGAAAACAGTACATTTTAAGATACGGTACAATATACAAACCGGGTCCTTGTAATTCAACATGAATAGCATCCCAAATGTCCACAAGTGAGGTTCCATGTTGACGTCGTGACAAACCATAGTCAGCAAGACGACGACGCAAAGTTCTCGTACTAATATGCAGTCCATGATAGTCAGACAAAAAACGTATAATTGACTTGTACTTGAAACCCGCCCAAAAATACCTTTCTATTATTTCACGATCTTCCCTGCAACAGTTACAGTATGCAGTGTATTGTGCAATTACGTCAAGCAATGAGTTATAAACAACGAAGTAATATGGTGGTCATGCTCATGATCAGCAATGGTAATGAACACAAATGTATATATTAATCAGTGTGTATAACGAACACTAATGTATTACTTTGGGATGGCCAATTGCAATTTACATTAGCAAACAAGAGAAACAACGGTTCAGCAGATGTCGGAAAATGCCGCTCCTTCTGGAGCGCTCACTAATTGACCGCATCTCATGGACTTAGGGATCTCTTCGAAAAGATGGATAAAAAACAACACTCCGACGATGGACACGCCTCCAAATTAGATGTAGACGTAGCGGAATAGCAGGCGCATGCCAAGCCTGTATGCCCGCCTCATTTCACACTTTAACATCCCTTTTCTCAATCCCGGGATGCGGAATTGAGAAATCTAATCCCGGGATCTCGCCGGGATTATAGATTGGCAAAATATATCTACGTACACAAAAAAATTGTCGGTTTTAATTGCAGAGCCACCATCTCAGTCGAGTCAGTATAGCCGGTAATTGACGTAGACGTAGCAGGCGCAGGCCTAAGCTTCTATGCCCGCCTCATTTCACACTTTAACATGACCAATATAGTCATTTAGTCATATCTGAATATGTTACTACGACTTCTGGTTCCCTGTAACTGTGCACGAAAATCGTAGATAATCTCCTGGTCTTGCCAATATGTATCTAACCTACGTTTAAGTGTTAGTACTGTTAGCCAGGGTCAAACTAAAAAGCGACGGGACAGATGACGGGACAGTTTATGTCGGCCAACCGGCTGTCCACCTGGTCCGTCGTGCGCTTGCGGCCGCCGTACTCTGGCCCGTCGTGTTGTAATCAACCCCCTAGGAGCAAGAATTTTAACTGGAATTGGGTACATTCGTGTTGACAACCATCAGACGTAACGAGATAAGGGTCGACACACGAACCCTACTTGTAACCTAATGTGCTCTTCCTGCACAGTCATCAATCGAATTGAAGGTTGATCTTGTTGTCAGAACGACGGGACAATGCACGCCGGCCGCAAGTGCACATTGTCCTGTCGTTAACCCGACGACGGGACAGGTGAACGGCCGCTTGGCCGGCATGAGCTGACCCGTCGTCAGTCCCGTCGTCCCGTCGCTATTTATATTAGTACGACCGGTTAGCCATAACAATCCAATTTGGCGAACTATTTAGCGTAATCAGAAGTACAGTAAATTAACTTACTGCTCACTATCAATATCCATCATTTGTCTGCCGTAATGTAAATAGTAAAGATAACGTTGCTAACTTTCCACTTGCCGATTACAATTACAAATAATAAATAAATAAATTGTCCACAATTGCCAGCTCTATGGTTGCCAGGCCCACGCAAAGACTATTTAATGCAGTATGTAGGCGATTGCAATAAGTAAGCAAATTTCAGAATCGATCCAGAATTTCGGAATCGTTCTGAAATTACAGAATCGTTCCAATATTTCAGAATGCATGTGGCCACTATGTGCCACCATACTATTGAGTATAGTTTGTAGTACAACAGTTGAACAGTAGACGTAGACGTAGTGAAATTACGAGCGCAGGCAGATGCCTCTATGCCCGCATCTAACAATAACGTTAACTCAACTAACTCAACTAACCACCTCAAAAGAAGAGTGGATTAACAAGAGGAAAGAAGCTAAAAAGCTTATATATATTCCCGATTCTTAAGTAAACAGTCAAGATGTTTCTTAAAAGTTGCTATTGTTTTACAATTAATCAAAGATATCGGTAAACTATTCCATATGAATTTGCAGAGAAGCAAAGATATTCTTCGGTCGTAGTGTAAACATCGTTTTTCATGTAATACGCTTTAAAAGGACACAAATAGCGTATCCCAGTGTATATGATACGCACTTTCTTTTTGATTAATTGCAAAGTACCGAGTACTTTACTTAGTAGCTGCTAGAAACGTGTTCATAATGCCGAAGTGTGATGGTCTACCCGAAGATGGGCGTTGCCCACAAAACGTAAACAATCGTTCTGTTAAACCCTCTCAGGGAGAACTGATGTTGTGTCCGTCATGTGAAGCTATCCGGTTCCCGTATATCCGTGCAAACGCTGGTAGTGCCGCACAACAGACTGCAACCAAAAAGGCACAGTCTGTTAACAAGAAAAGATCTGCCTCTACCAGCAAAGGCACTGACATTGGTAAGAACGGTGCCGTTATCCCTGAGAGACAGTACAGTAAGTCAGATGACGAAGATGAATGTGTTTTTTGTTGTGATGCCATCACTACTACGACTGACAGCATTCGCTGTGATATATGCAAACATGCGTACCATCAAGCCTGCACTGGTCTGTCATCTGATGTATTTACTGCTCTTACTACCATCGTCTCCCAGACCGGATGGGTCTGCCGGCAATGTCGCATCCAGTTTGACAGTATGAAGTGTTCGCTCACTAAAGTTAATGAAGAACTGGCCAACATGCGTGTCTCGCTATCCGATGTCATTGCGGAAGTTAACTGCCTGAAAACTGACTTGTCCAAACAACTACCCACTGGCCTAAATCCAGCGATGCAGGTGACACAAGAAAGCACAGACAGCAGTTCTCAGCCTAACAGTAATCCGGTAACAATCTCTCAGCTAAAGGTTGAATTGCAACATGCTCTCAGAGACGCCACAAGAAGAAAACAGAACATTGTGGTTTCGGGCTTGCCTGAAACATGTGCCCCTGATGGTACAACTGACAAGGAAACTGATGGTGCTGCATTCACGTCATTCTGTGAAGAAAATCTGTCTGTTAAACCACCGCTTGCCCAAAGTGGATGTGTGCGCTTGGGCAAGTCTGACGGCATACGACCACGACGTCTATTGGTCCATCTGACGTCCGAGCACAGCGCCACGAGTGTCCTGGCAGCCTCAAAGGTACTCCGACAAAGCAGTGATACCTACATCTCTAAGAACATTTATTTTAATCCGGACTTAAATCCAGTCGAGGCCAAGCTGGCGTATGAACGACGTGTGCATATACGTCAGCGTCGAGGAGCCGCTACTACTGTCAAGCAAATTGCACCACTAAATGCGAACGCTGTACCTTATGTGACTTGTTCAAGTCACCACTCTGAAACTGCCGACTCTGGTGTAACCGAAAACATACAGCATACGTCTGGTCCGTCAAGACCAAGTGACACTCCTTCCACAAGTTCTGACACTGGTCAGCTTTTTCTCTAGTAGCAACTGTGATGTGCTCACTTGCTTTTACTTTAATGCACAAAGCATTGCTAATAAAATCGGTGAACTCCATGACATTTTATACCACATTTCACCAGATTGTGTTCTAGTATCAGAGTCCTGGTTGCATGCTGATATATGTGATGGTGTATTAGATCCCAAATCCATGTACAATGTTATTCGTAAAGATCGTGTTGCCTCCAGAGGCGGTGGCGTTTGTGCTTTTGTTAAAAGAATTTATTCTGTATTACCTATAACGTTTCACGATAAATATTCAGACCTGGAACTGTTAGGCATTGATTTCGTTGATGTCAAGCCAATTCTTAGACTGTTCGTTGTTTATAGACCACCGTATTATGATTATAGTGCTGTATCGTATGCCAAGCTACTTACCGATTGTTTCGCAAAGCATAGCACCAGTAGAAAATATGTGCACCTTATCGTTGGTGATTTTAATCTGCCTCATATTAACTGGGAAGCATTAACTGGCCCCGATGATGATGTGAATAATACTACCCTTAACTTCTTTCGCGATAACGGTTACAGTCAGCTTGTCAATTTCCCAACACGAGGCAGTAACTTGCTAGACCTGGTATTAACCGATGTGGACATGTTAGTTTCGTACGTTGTGTCTCATCCTCCTATTGGTTTTAGTGACCATGCTGCATTAGAGTTTACTGTCACTGTATCTCCTATATCAAACTGTGATGTTGAACAACCCAGCACCACCCTAAAGTATCAGTGGGCCAAAACAGATTTTCAGGCTATGAGTATGTACCTGTCTAGCATTGATTGGAAGTATCTAGTTTACACAAATCCATCTGGCAGTAGTATGTGGGCCGAGTTTGTGAGGGTACTAAAATGTGCTATAGATACCTTTGTGCCGTCCTTTGTTTACTCAAAATCTGGTAACAAGATGCGCAAGCCTAGGCACTCTCGTGCTGTTCGTAAACTTGATGTAAAGAAGCGCCGGCTTTGGAAGTGCCTCTCGAAATCGCCTAATGATTTTTCTTTGCGTCAGAAATATAAAGATTGTGCTGTGGAATGGAGGCGCGCTGTGCGCGATGGTGAAATACGTGCTGAAGAGTATGTTGTTGCTGCTAATAACCTTGGTGCATTTTACAGATTTGTATATAAACGTACTACTAACCATTGTGGTATTGGTGTAGTTATGGACAAAAGCGGTTCACCTATCACTAATGACCAGGACAAAGCAAATGCTTTCAATACCTATTTTTCATCTGTTGGAGTTCCAGACAATGGTGTTATTCCAAGTTGTAACGATGTTAGACTTTGCAGTGTACTCGATAGCATCGAGATCAATGAGACTGATGTATTACGGTCTATCAACAGGTTGAAAACCAACTCCAGTTGTGGGCCTGATGGTTTACCACCCATTCTCTTCAAGCGCCTGAAGTTTTGCCTCAGCCAACCGCTAGCATTGATATACAACCAACTAATTTCTATTGGTGCAGTTCCTGTTGACTGGCTTACTGCTCATATAGTCCCAGTGTTTAAGAAAGGTACTGCTGGGGATACTGCTAATTACCGACCAATTTCCCTCACTTGTGTACCTAGTAAAATAATGGAGAGAGTAGTTACTAGCAAAATACTTGATCACTTGCATTTAAACAATATATTGTCTTCGTCTCAGCATGGCTTTCTTAGGCGTCGTTCCACTAGTACAAATCTACTCGAGTGTTTCAATGACTGGACAGTGAGTGTACAGACAAGACAGCAAGTAAGGCCATTCTTTGATGCTGAATATCTCCGAAATGGCTAAAGTTAAAGTTAAAGTTAAAATGGCCATAGTTACTATGGAAGGCAAATAGGAAACCGTTTTATTATAAAAGGGGTAATAATGTACACTAGTGGTAGTGGTGCAAGATATAGACATGGTTACTACAGATTCTGTTAGGAAGTTGCATATAGTTTTTATTGATGACAACGCTATTGATGACGTTGACGTCATTCAGTGACCATGAAGAGTGGTTACAACGTTTCTACATACAGCGTTTAAAAAATTCGGTATTAATAAAAACGTATCCAATAAATATAAATTCGTATACAGTTTTTGCGAGGGTTCAAGGGTTTTAGAGGTCAAAATGAAAGAAGAAAAATATCTATATGCACTGTGCAATGACAATAATTGTATGCAGGTGACACCTAGGCAGCAATGTCCACAGTGTTCGCGGTCCAAGTATAGGCATGTTTTGTATAGGTAGTTACGATGCCTGAATAAATTTGCAAATAAAGTTTGAAACAACTCGCTAACGAAATCAGACAGTTTTAATTTACTATGTACAAACCATGATGAATACTTGAATCATTAATGGGGAAATGTTAGAACTTTAGAACGTATGGGCTACACTCGGTTTTGTGCTCGCAAATCAGTCTCACGAACTACAATGTGTCGCCACGATTAATGTGGCATAACTTCACAAATTCACATTTACTAATTATTTTGGTAGACACAGACCTTATTCAATTGTCAACCATAACAACAGTAGCGACTTGACGGTCCGTGTCTCAAGCAAAAACTTAGCTATCGCGAACAGATCCCACGTCAGTCTGGGTTCGGAGTCGTCAGTCTCACGAACTACAGTGTGTAGTTGGGTCATCTGGAGCACTTTCTTCGTTTCTCGGTTTTTTGTCTACTTTGAAGGTTAAAAAAGAAAACTAGAGAGGGTGTCCTTCTCAAAATTGTGGGCGGAAGTTGTAGGGGGCAAAAATCCAAAATGGCTGCCATCGGCCACCTTGAAAACTACTTATTTTCATCGTTTGGCTGACATTGCAGTTTAATATAGGGTTCCTGGGGTTTTAGTGGTCGAAGAATTCATATTTTATATCATTTTTACAATTTGACCGAGTTTTGACTTTCAAATCCAAGATGGCTGCCGCTTACAGCTTACAATTGGTCAGTTTTCAAATAATGAATTACACTTACATTGTCAGGTCTTCGATGGGCTGTTCTGTTCCCACTGCATGGAGTGTAGGAGCTAGAACCATTGTTAATTATCGTGTAATTGTGTATTTGTATTTAAATTTGTATTTGTACACTGTGTCCACAAAAAAGATTTTACAATATCGTGAGTAAACTTCACCGAATTAAATATAATTTTACGTAAAGATGGTGTGAAGTTTCTGCAAAATACACCTTAGCGTTTGTCAGAAATCAAACTCTAAATTAACAAACACAGCTGCTGTCAAGTTAAATAGTCTGATCGTTTAAATTTGATGCTCAAAGTGTTTTCCGTTCTCTCTGACACACCCACGAAGTCGCTCCTGCCACTGGTTGACAGCTCTGTCAATGATGTTCTGGTCAAATCGGCGCCATTCTGCAATCAATCGTTCTTTCAGATGGTCGACGTCACGGATCCGTCACGTATCCGCTCTTGCAAAATGCTCCAGACCGCGTAGTCAACCGGATTGAGGTTCGGTGGCCAGTACTGTGGACCGACGAAGTCGGGGTGTCTCTGCTGAAAGCAGTGCAACTGTCTCTCGGGCATGGTGGGCCGGAGCGTTATCTTGTTGAAATGTGAAGAAGTCTCCGGACACCGAACGAATGCGTGACGTAAGTGACGTGCATCGTGCGTAGTAAGCAAGTCATGTCAGTAACTGAAATCTGTGACAACAATTTGTAAAAATTGAAAATCTGTTAAATGAAATTTGGCAACAATAACTCAAATAGCCTACTTCTGGGCGAGTGCATGCTTAATTTTGTTTAATACAGGGCATGTTTGCACTTGTCAGTTCAAAATGTTTGGGGGCTCACTTTTTTTCTGGACACACTGTATTTTCAGGTCTTTGTGTACACCGCTCTACATGTGCCATAATGACCGAGGAGCAAAAACGAGGATAGGCTGCCGCATCAAAGACATTTGTGATAGACATTTTGGGATCGTTGCTGTCCATTAGAACTAAAATAACCATGGCTTATGAATGCATACTCAAATGTGGCGTGGCGTGCCATTCAACAGATACCATATCCCAAAATAAATGGGACAGTTTTAGTCACCTCCACCGCGAACACATTGTTCATCTCCCTTCTCTCTTTGAATCCACGTGTCCTGATATTCATTAATGAGCACTTCCTTGAGATAGGATGATTTCACGCCACCTACTTGATACCCATAGTCACCGTCACCGACTATGCGTTTGTAGTCTGCTAAGAGCGCCTGTAATATCGGATTTCATGCTCGTTGAAGATGACATTATCCACGTGTCTAAAGAACAATCTCCTCGCTTCAGAGAGGAACACATCCTGGAAGTGCATTGCATCATCAGCCCGCAACTGTGAATGGCTGATGTACTTTTGCCAACATGCATGGTGGTTCATAATGTGATTCGCAAACGGATCCGACAGCGCTGACGTTGACTCAACTAGTCACGTAAGACGATCCCTTGACTGGGTGGCGTCTGAACGTGCGCCAAGCTGAAACTGTGTTGAGTCTAAACAAGTTACTCTGTGCTCGGTCAAATTGTAAAACTGATATGAAACATGAATTCCTCGATCCCTAAAATCCCAGGAACCGTATATTAAACTGCAGTGTCAGCCAAACCAGTTGTTTTCGAGGTGGCCGACGGCGGCCATTTTGGATTTTTGCCCCCTACAACTCCCGCCCACACTTTTGAGAGGGACACCGTCTCTAATTTCCTTTTTTAACCTTCAAAGAAGACAAAAAGACCCGAGAAACGAACCTTCGCTCTCCACGGTCACGGAAGTGCTCCAGATGACCCAACTAGTGCCTAAAAAACCGGATTGCCATGATTAATGTGACATAATTTCACCAATTCACAACACTTACTAATTATTCAATTGTCAACTGACAGATAAAAAAGTTTTTAAATTGGCTTAGAATAAGCTGCTCAGTTTCCGTAACAACAGTAGCGACTTGACTCGACTTGTGTCTCAACCAAGAACTTAGCTATCGCAAAGAGATCTCGCGTCAGCTACGCACACAATACGTTGATGGCATCTAGCGGCCGAAATATTACACCGTGTCCTTGAAATCTAGGTTAAAGGTCACTCAAGGTCACTGGAAACGGAATCATTGGACAGATCATACATTAGTCGAACTATTTTACGTTAAATATTAGCGTGACCTGAGATATTCAGCGTCAAAGAATGGCCTGAGCTTGAAATCTGGGTTTGGGGTCGTTCAAGGTCATTGAAAATGGCGCGGGTCGATAGACCATATATGACTTTCTATTAGTCCGCCATTGTAACTATTTGCAAGTTATTTAACGTTGAATAATACCGTGACCTTGAAATCTGGCTTAGAGATCATTGAAAGTCATTGAAACTGGTGCCATTCAAAAGCTGCGGTTTCCTATTCTCCTATCTTGTATCGTTTGCGAGATATAGAGACTTATTGGTAGAACATTGCGAAATTTTTATACCCCACGTGTATTTAGTGCCCCCACAGGGATGACCCCGTCGGAATTTCGTGAAGATGTTCGATGCCTATAAAACTAGAATGATTAAGCTACCGTACGGTGAAAATAACTATGACAATATGTTAAGCCGTTTTCATCTAATACCGGAACGTCACGGACGGACAGACGGACGGACGGACAGACGTACAGAATTGCTATATCAGTATCGCGCGTCAGTGTGCTGACGCGCGATAAAAACCAGCCCCTATGCCAACGATATTTTGATCTAATTTGATAATAGTTCTTTTAAGTTAAATAAAATTTCAGAGATATAAAGATTGTGCTGTGGAATGGAGGCGCGCTGTGCGTGATAGTGAAATACGTGCTGAAGAGTGTGTTGTTGCTGCTAATAGCCTTGGTGCATTTTACAGATTTGTATATAAACGTACTACTAACCATTGTGGTATTGGTGTAGTTATGGACAAAAGCGGTTCACCTATCACTAATGACCAGGACAAAGCAAATGCGTTCAATACCTATTTTTCATCTGTTGGAGTTCCAGACAATGGTGTTATTCCAAGTTGTAACGATGTTAGACTTTGCAGTGTACTCGATAGCATCGAGATCAATGAGACTGATGTATTACGGTCTATCAACAGGTTGAAAACCAACTCCAGTTGTGGGCCTGATGGTTTACCACCCATTCTCTTCAAGCGCCTGAAGTTTTGCCTCAGCCAACCGCTAGCATTGATATACAACCAACTAATTTCTATTGGTGCAGTTCCTGTTGACTGGCTTACTGCTCATATAGTCCCAGTGTTTAAGAAAGGTACTGCTGGGGATACTGCTAATTACCGACCAATTTCCCTCACTTGTGTACCTAGTAAAATAATGGAGAGAGTAGTTACTAGCAAAATACTTGATCACTTGCATTTAAACAATATATTGTCTTCGTCTCAGCATGGCTTTCTTAGGCGTCGTTCCACTAGTACAAATCTACTCGAGTGTTTCAATGACTGGACAGTGAGTGTACAGACAAGACAGCAAGTAACCATTGTCTATATAGACTTTGCCAAGGCGTTTGATGTTGTATCACACAATAAGTTGTTTGCTCGGCTTAACAGCTATGGTGTGCGCGGCACAGTATTATTGTGGTTACAAAACTTTTTCACTAACCGCACGCACCGAACTAAAGTTGGGACGCATCTCTCAGACATTGCTGATCTAATTAGCGGTGTAGTGCAAGGCAGCGGCATCGGGCCACTCATGTTCCTTGTCTACATAAATGAGCTCGCAACTAGTCTAGAAAATCATGGCATAAAAATCAAACTTTTTGCTGATGACGTTAAATTGTATATTCAGATTGTTAACGACATACATGTCATGCAGCTACAGCTAGCTATTGATGCACTAGCCAAATGGGCTAATGAGTGGCAACTATCCATTTCCATAACTAAGTGCTGTGTTTTGAATGTTGGTAAAACCATTATTACTACTAGTCTTAGCATTGATGGTATTACTCTGCCGGTAGTCAAGTCTGCTCGTGACTTGGGCGTTTTGGTGTCTCATGATTTGTCACCTTCACTGCATATTAGCACCATTGTTGCCAAAGCTCACAAGCGATCAGCAGCTATATATCGTGCGTTTACATGTCGTAACACTGATGTACTTATTCGCGCATATCTGACATACGTTCGGCCACTTGTTGAACACGACTCTGTAATCTGGTCACCCTACACTGTAAAAGACATAACAGCCATTGAAGCTGTTCAGCGCCGCTACACAAAGCGGTTACCTGGATTTGGTGGCCTGTCCTATACTGAACGACTAAAACGCCTTAACCTACTTAGCTTAGAGCTACGCCGCCTTCATGCAGACTTAATCTACTGCTACAAGATAGTTTTTGGACTTACCAACTTATCACCCGGTGACTTTTTTGAGAAGGCCCCGCTTTTGTCTACCAGGGGGCACGATTATAAGTTGTACAAGAACCGCTGCTATACTACTGTCCGTTCCACGTTCTTTAGTGAACGCATTGTCAACACGTGGAATATTTTACCAGCTGATGTTGATTTCAGCTCACTTGTAAGCTTTGTTCGTACCGTCCGACTTGTTGACTTGTCAGGCTGTCTGAGATGTTTTGGTAGTCAACTTGCTGTCTAAATTACATTGCTTGTAGCCGTAAT
>Ga0209743_1000322_pt1 | contig 17341 bp, 16 predicted proteins | sample OlaalgELextract2_FD_187378 | JGI IMG/M metagenome (GOLD analysis project Ga0209743, IMG submission 187378) | Olavius algarvensis symbiont microbial communities from Tuscany, Italy - Type G ELBA extract 2 (SPAdes) (version 2) | ecosystem: Host-associated > Annelida > Digestive system >...
TAACCTGAAGCACAGCAGATTGCTGCTTTAACCAATTTTTCAAAGAACATTGACCAAATTTAAAATGTTGGACCTACAATTTTGTAATTTATTCTGATCAATTTTAAGTTTATGCGCAGGCTCTATAGTTATTTGAATTCGACACAAGACTTATGAATTCCTGATAGTTTACATCTACAGATAATCGCCCCTTTTTCATTAACATCGCAATTTCCCAAAGCGATATCTCACAAAAAATTATACCATCGCGCTCGTTCGCCTCACCAATCACTTTTTGTGCTTTGGGTGAAAGCCTTTCCGGCTCCAGCGCATCCCAGATAATGACATGGGTATCGGCTACGATCATTTCAAGGCCTTCCATTCTTCCTCAATGGGAGATACGACATCACCGACAATCGCAGTTTTCCTAAGCTGCTTTAGTGCATGTCTTGATACTTCCTTTTTATCTTTTATTGGGATCAGCATTGCGATCTCTGTGCCCCTCGATGTTATGGTAATGCTTTCACCCTGTTGGACTTTATTTAAAAAAAGCACCATATTCTCCCGCAACTTGCTGACACCGATTGATTCCATTTGATTATCTCCTGCTTTGAATTTGTACAATTATATTGTACAAACTCGAGGAAATCAAGAATAATTTGTGGGATGAGGCAGTTGCAAACGGAGAAAGGTTGGTCCTAAAAGATTAAGGACAATTAGGACACAGATGAACACGGATGAACACAGATTAAAAAGAAATTATGTTTCGCCTTCGGCGAGAAAGGACACATAGCGCATAGGCGCCCTGATATATCCGGCATGGCTTCTGCCGCCAGGCGGCATGTACAAATCTGCGTTTATCTGTGCAAATCTGTGTCCCAAAAGTTTTAAAAGAAAGGCTCAATCCAAAAGGATTGAGCCTTTATCTCCTTTAGCGAAAGCATATTGAAATCTGTGGACTAAAAAATCAGCTCTCGATCCCAAGCCGCAGTCTCAGATTCAGCTCCTCCAACTGTTCCCTGCTGGTGTCGGAAGGGGCACCGGTCAGCAGACAGGCAGCCTTCTGGGTTTTGGGAAAGGCAATCACATCACGAATGGACGATTGGCCGCACAAGAGCATGACCAGACGGTCAAAACCAATGGCAATTCCGCCATGGGGCGGCGCCCCGGAATCCAGCGCGGACAGCAAAAATCCGAACTTGGCTTCATAGGACTCCCGGTCCATGCCCAGGGCTTTGAACACATTTTCCTGTATATCCCGTTGATGGATACGGATGCTGCCGCCGCCGATTTCAAAACCGTTGAGTACCAGGTCGTAGGCCCGGGACAACACCGCCGTTGGGTCATCCGCCAGCCTGTCATAATCGGACTCCAGGGGCGAGGTAAACGGATGATGCAGCGCCTGGTAGCGTTTTTCCGTTTCATCATACTCGAACATGGGAAAGCGCGTCACCCATAGAAAATTAAATTCACTTTCGTCGATCAGGTTCAACCGCTTTCCGAGATGATTCCTGAGATTTCCCAGGGACTCATTGACCACCTTGGGCTGATCGGCCACAAAAAAAACCAGATCACCGGGCTCCATTTCTATCCGTTCGGTCAGGGCCTGCTTTTCATCGTCAGTGAAAAATTTTGCAATGGGACTTTGCCAGTCATTTTCCTTGACCTTGATCCAGGCCATGCCCCTGGCCCGGTATACCGCGACAAAATCAGTCAGGTCATCGATCTCTTTGCGTGAAAAATTGATACAGCCCTTGGCATTCAAAGCCTTTACGATACCGCCTTTTTTAACGACATTGGCAAATACCTTAAAGCCGGAATCCCCGACGATGTCCGAGACTTCCTTTAGTTCCAGATCAAAGCGGGTATCCGGTTTATCCAGACCGAAGCGACCCACCGCTTCCTCATAGGTCAACCGGGGAAACGGCCCCCTGACATCCCGGTTCAAAACATCTTTGAAAAGCGTGGTCATCATGCCTTCGGCCAGATCCATGACATCCTCTTCGCCCACAAAGGACATTTCGATATCGATCTGGGTAAACTCCGGTTGACGGTCGGCGCGCAGGTCTTCGTCCCGGAAACAGCGCACGATCTGATAGTAGCGATCGAAGCCGGATATCATAAAAAGCTGTTTGAAAATCTGGGGCGACTGGGGCAGCGCATAAAACTGCCCGGGATTGACCCGGCTGGGCACCAGATAATCCCTGGCGCCTTCAGGGGTGCTCTTGGTCAGCATGGGCGTTTCGAGATCGAGAAACTGATGGCTGTTCAAATAATTGCGCACTGCGGCCGTGGCCTGGTGTCTGAGAATGAGATTTTTTTGCATCTGGGAGCGGCGCAAATCCAGATGCCGATGTTTGAGCCGGATGGTCTCCGATACATCGATATCATCTTCGATCAAAAAGGCCGGGGTTTTGGCCGCGTTCAATATTTTGAGCTCGGTCACCAGCACTTCAATCTCACCGGTTTTCAAATTGGGATTGACCATGCCGTCCGGCCGCGGATCGACTTTGCCCCGCACCGCCAGCACATATTCACTGCGGATCACATGGGCTTTGGCATGCACGGCCTCATCGATCTGGGGGTTGAACACCACCTGGGTGATGCCTGCCCGATCCCGCAAATCGACGAATATCACGCCGCCGTGATCCCGCCGACGCAGCACCCAGCCCATCAACACGACTTCTTTTCCGATATCTTTGGCATCGAGCTCACAACAGCTGTGAGTTCTTCGCATATCTTCTAGTAAGTCCGGCAATCTATGTCTCCTTTGAAAAATTTGTCCGTTGTTCGTTGTCTGTTGTCAGTTGATTCCGATCGTTTATCGCTTATTTGAAATTACATTTAGTTGGAACAGCGAACCGCAGAATATCGAACAAGAAATTTCGAATGATGAAGTGTGGAGTCGCTTCGCTCAATCTTTTTCAAAAATAGAAATGATAGAATTCCTTACTTCGATATTCGATATTCCTTGTTCGATATTCGATATTCGTTTTTTCCACCATGCCTTTTTCAATTAAACCGGCCGTTCCAATTGCTGGCGTCGGGCTTGACAAACGATTTACAACGTTCAACGGACCACTGACGATTGGCGACTGATATCACCCTAAGAGCACATCCTCTTTTTCAAATCATCAACCATATTATCCAACGGAATCGATGACTGCTCCTTGGTCTCCATATTGCGCAAAGGGGCCTCGCCGGCTTCCAGTTCGTTTTCACCCAGGATCAGCACGTAGGGCGCACCCAGCCGATTGGCTCGTTTCATCTGGCTTTTCAGACTCCTGTCACTAAAGTCCATCTCGGCCCGCACACCGTCCAGCCCCAGCCGGCATATCCATTCAAAGGCCAACGTCTGGCTGCCGGCACCCAGGGCGGCCACAAAAAGATCCGGCTGTTGAACCGTGGCCGGCGTATTTAAAGCAACCAGTTCGGCCAGTCGGTCGAAACCGATGGCAAAGCCGGTGGCCGGGATGGCGGGTCCGCCCAATTCCTTGACCAGGTTGTCGTAGCGTCCACCGCCGGCTACCGCGCTCTGGGCTCCCAGGGAAGTGGTCTGAATCTCGAACGCGGTGCGGGTATAATAGTCGAGCCCGCGCACCAGCTGCTTGTCTATGACATAAGTAACGCCAAGTTTGGTCAAGGATTCCATGACCAGATCGAAATCAGCCCGGCAGTCGTCACACAGGTGATCCAACAAAGAGGGTGCCCCGACCAGGGCCTCACGGCAGGTGGGCACTTTGCAGTCCAATACTCTCAGCGGATTGCGGTCTCGCCGGCGGACGCAGTCGGTGCACAGTTTATCACTGACAGACAGCAGAAACTCGGTCAACGCTTTTTTGAAATCCGGCCGGCATTTAGGACACCCCAGTGAATTGATGTGGGCCTCGACGTCTTTGAGATTCAACCGCTCGCACAAGGTAACCAGCAAAAAGATCAACTGCACATCCACCAGCCCGGACTGAACGCCGAAGATTTCGGCATCGATCTGATAGAATTGCCGGTAGCGGCCTTTCTGGGGTCGCTCGCGCCGAAACATGGGGCCGATCATGTAAAATTTTTGGACCGGGTCCTGGCTGTGCAGCTTGTGTTGAATGTAGGCCCGGCAGATGGAGGCCGTAGCCTCGGGCCGCAGGGTAACCAGTTCACCCTTTCTATCCGGGAAGGTGTACATCTCTTTTTCGACGATATCCGTGTCTTCGCCAATGCTGCGCTTAAACAAATCGGTGCGCTCCATGATCGGTATGCGGATCTCGCTGAAACCAAAATCTTCAAACAGCTCACGGGCGGTCTTTTCGATCTTTTGCCAGAGTTCAACCTCTCCGGGAAGGATATCTTTGAATCCTCGAATCAACTGTATCATGGGATCTAGCCGTCTCGTAATGGTCTTAAATTATTGTAAAGATCCGGGCCCAGAGGACCCGGCTTTGATTTCACCCCAGAGGGGTGGAGTTTACCTTAGACTCCCAATGGAATAATGGAATGGTGGAATAATGGAATATTGGGAATACAAAGCGGATGACGGTCTGATTTTACAACCTAATCCGTGCCATCCTTATAAAAATAGATCCCAGTCCACTAGACCCAGCATTCCAACATTCCAGTATTCCATCATTCCGCTCCCGCTTGCAGCAGATTCTCGGCATAGCCGATTGGCTCTGACCTGGCCCAGAGGACCAGGTTTTCTGCGACGAAATAAATATGTTCCGTTCGAATATGGTGGTTTATCTTTTCCTCTCAATTCCTAATTTCTTCATTCGCGCACGCAGGGTGGATTCCTTTAGGCCAAGTATTTCAGCAGCACCGTTTTTACCGCTGACGCGCCATCCGACACTATTCAATATTTTGAGAATATGATCCCTCTCGATATGTTTGAGGGTCATATCCGACACAGAAATCTCATCTATAGCCCCTAACCGATCGATGCTCAGGATTGTGTCGGCGCTCAGTATCATGGCCCGTTCGATCACATTTTTAAGTTCCCTGACGTTTCCCGGCCATGGATAGTTATACAACAAGGTCATGGTTCTTTTGGAGATGCGGTTGACCACTTTGCCCATGTTTTTTACGAATTCATTGACAAAGGTCCATGTAAGCAGAGGAATATCTTCTCTGCGATCACGCAGCGGGGGTAGAGTAATTGGAAAGGTATTCAGGCGGTAAAAAAGGTCTTTCCGAAACCGGCCCTCGTGAACAAGCGCCTGCAAATCATAATTGGTTGCAGCAATGATGCGAACATCCACCGCAATAGTCTTGCTGCTGCCCAGCCGCTCAAACCGATCCTCCTCTAAAACCCGTAAAATTTTAGATTGCAGCTCGATGGGCAAATCACCAATTTCATCGAGGAAAATGGTTGACCCGTCGGCAACCTCAAAGCGACCCGGCTCTTTGGAGATAGCCCCGGTAAAAGCGCCTTTTTCACGGCCGAATAATTCACTCTCGATAAGTGTTCCGGGCAGCGCTGCGCAGTTGACATTTACCATTTGGCGTTTATGACGAGGACTCATTTTATGAATCGCCCGGGCCAGCAATTCCTTGCCGGTTCCGGTTTCACCCAGTATGAGCACACACGTTGTCTGGGCGGCAACCTTTTCCGCTTGATTCAAGACCTTTATGATTTCGGGACTTTCACCCACAATTTCACTGTATCGGAAATTGATCTCTATTTCTTCACGGAGATAAATGTTTTCCTGCTCAATCCGGTCCTTAAGTTTTCTGATCTGGTCCAGCGAGCTTTGCAGTGCTGTCTGGGATTCAACACGAAATATCGTCGACCCCACCGTGTCGGCCACAATCTTCAAACGATCCACGATGGGCGGTGGAAAATCGCGTGGTTGATCGACGGTGTCCAAACCAAGCATACCAAGGGATCTGTTTTCGACCCGAACCGGCACGATGACACCCGAGTTAACCCCATCTCGCTTAAGCAGATCTCGCAGAATCCCTGATTCATCGGGAAGATTGACCAACCCCGGGCCTGTGTTTATCGCTTTTCCGAGCCGAACCTGCTGTGCAAACCAGGGTGATGCGGCGGCCATGTCCATTTCGAAATAGTGGGGCGGGACATCAATGCCCTCAGCCGACCAAATTTTTCTATGAAACAGGCTTTTCCCGTCATTTGTAAACTGTGCAAGAAATGCACGCTGGGTTCCGAAAAAAAGACCGAGGGCCTGGAGCGTTGATTCGATCGACTCATCAAGTTGTTCCGGCCTCGTCTGCGCCAATTGAGATGCGATGTCGGCAATCAGCCGTTCGAACTCGAGCTGCTCGGCCAAAACCTGTTCGTTATGCTTGATTTCCGCTGTACGTTCCGAAATTTGCCCTTCAAGATTTTTGCTCAAACGACTCAAAGTTAAATGAGTATCGATCCGGGCCAGGACCTCCTCCGCCTGAAAAGGTTTGGTAATAAAGTCCAGTCCTCCAGCAGCAAATCCCTTAACTTTATCTGCCGTTTCATTTAGAGCACTCAGGAAAAGAACCGGTATGCCGGATGCATTCTCGTTCGCCTTTATTTGTCGGCACACTTCGAAGCCATCCATCTCCGGCATTCGAACGTCGAGTAAAATCAATTCCGGCTGTTCATTTTCGACAATCATTAAGGCAGTCGAACCGTCCGGTGCACCACGCACTCCATAGCCTTCAGCGGTGAGAATATCCGATAAAGTGCGCAGGCTGGATAATTCATCGTCTACGATGAGGATATCCCCTCCATTTTGATATCCCTTGCTATTTTTCATAACTGTCCCCTTTTTCGATCAAAGCGACAATCTCGGAATACTTGTAATTCTGAGCCATTTCAGCCATGGCATCAGCCACACGGCCATGGTCATCCTTGATTTCCTTCAGCAGATCGAAAATCTCAGCGGACTTTCCTTTCTTCGCAGCCTCCAGGCATCGGTCGATCCAATCGGTAGTCAGCCCTGCTAGATCGGAAGGCGTAATCGCTCTATAAACTATTCTTGCTTTATCCTGTTTTTCCTGTTCCCCGTAGATATAACGAACTTCAAGGTATTGAGCCATTTTGTCGAAGATCTCTTCTTGATGAAATGGCTTGCGAACAAAGTCGTCACAGCCCGCTTCAAGAACTTTTTCCTTGTCTTCTTCAAACACGCTGGCTGTCAGCGCGATAATGACGGGATTTCGGGTTTCGGGTTGCGCGTTGCGCGTTGTGAGCTCCCTAATTTGTTTGGTTGCTTCCAGTCCATCCATTACCGGGAGACGGATATCCATCCAGATAAGATCTGGTTTCCAGCTATCATTCAGGTCAATTGCTTCCCTTCCGTTTGAGGCCTCTTTGACGCTGAATCCCGCCTGCTCGATCATATGCCTCAACACCGACCGGCTGTCGGGGTCGTCTTCGACTATCAGGATTCGAAAATTCGGCTGGTCCGGTTCCAGGCCGACGACGCGACGCATATATTTTCGTCCTTGGATATTGGATTCGGCAACAGGTTCAAACGGCAACATAACGGTAAATATCGATCCCTTGCCGGATTGACTCTTTACGGAAATTGCACCCCCCATCAGCTGAACGTGCTGACTGCTGATGGCGAGCCCTAACCCGACGCCTTCGGCAGGATGTTCAGCGTCCGAAACTTGAGCAAAAGGCTCGAAGATACTTTTCAGGTTGTCAGGAGAAATGCCCACCCCTGTGTCTTCTACTTCAAAAAACAGTATCCGCTGATTATGGTTCACGGTTAGCCGATCATTGTTCTTTGGCGACTGGCATCTCATCCTCAGGATGATTCCTCCGGCATCGGTGTATTTTACTGCATTGCCTAAAAGGTTATTCATGATTTGACGCAGCTTGCCGGCATCGGCATTGATGAAATCCGGTACTTTCGGGTCAAGATCTACCGTCAGTGTAAGGCCTTTTTTTTCCGCACGAAGCATGGTCATTTTTTGGATTTCATCCACGATCTGGGCGAGACTGAAATCGGATCTGTTCAGATCGTTGCGTCCGGCTTCGATACGGGAGATTTCGAGCACATCGTCAATCAGACTTAAAAGGTGTTCTCCGCTTCGGCTGAGCATTTCCAGATTCACTTTATATTTTTCCGGGAATCCAGTGTCCCGGGACATCACTTGGGCGGTACCCAAAATAGCATTTAGGGGGGTTCTCAGCTCATGGCTCATGTTAGCCAGGAATGTGCTCTTGGCTTGGTTGGCGGCCTCCGCTTCGTCGCGGGATACCATGACAGTCTTTAGATTTATGACCATCTGATCAAAGGAGCTGGACAAATTCCCTATTTCATCCTTCCAATCTGTCGATTCCAGGGGGTCTTCAAGATTCCCGGAACCAATGGATTCCGCTCTCCGCATGAGATGTTTAATCGGGGATGTGATGCTGCGGCTTACAATAATACCAATAACGATTGACATTAAAGCCGTCACCATGATCAGCGTTATGCTCATCCAGCTCATGAATTGCTGAATGTGAATGAGTTCATCTCCTATTTGATTTTTTAGTTGAGCGGTATTGGAGAGCACACGCTGCAACTTCAAAATCATCAAGCCTTGTATGCGGTTCTGAGTTTGCAGGAGTAACTCGTCGGTGTCCATCTCTTTTGATCTTGGGTGCAATGAAACGAGATCCGAAAAATGCGTCCTAACGATTTCTATATCTTCGCGTATCTCTTTGAGTGAGGATTGATGACTTGAAGCTTGAATTGCAGCTTCGCCCAAAAGTCTTCTTAAGATGTCAATCACAATATCCCATTGAGTTTTTGGCCGTTTCTCCCGGTATATCAAATATTCATTTGCGAGAATATTCAGTTCAACCACATTGTGCGAGATCGTATCGACATACTTTAGTTCCCTGTTTTTGATGAGCATCTCTTTGAAAGATATGTATATGAAAATGCCGGCAAAAATAACGATAGCTGCAGAAAATATATAGCCGGTTCTAAGCTTTGCGCTAATTTTCATGGTACCAATACTAATGAATAATGTTTACAGAATCAGGGTTCACAGACTCCAGGGCTTTAAAAAAAATCCGATCCAAATAATTAGGAACCTCCTTTACATCAGAATATCCGTTTTCGATATGCCATCTTGCCTCATCTTCCATAGCGATTAATAACTCCTTGTCGAGGGAAAGTTTGTACGCTATTTTCGGCAGCATTGGATAGATTGATTCCGGATCGAAATTTCCTTTTTTTATAATCATGTCAATCGCCTTTTCCGGATCATCTAATAAAAACAACTCCGCCTGTCTGATGGTCTGCAGGAACCGTTTCACAGCGTTATGCTGTTGGCTGATATAGTCATCTTTGCTGGCGATGATCCAAAAAAACATCTGCTGGTCTTGTATCCCCCAGTTTATCCAGTTTTCGCCAAGACCGGCTTTAATTTTGCTGGCCATCGGTTCGCGGTACACCACTGCATCTGCAGTTCCATCCAGGATCGATTTCTCAATACCGGGGGGCGTACGGTTCAATATTTTGACGTCCTTTAAATTTAATTGATGTCGAATTAAAAAACGGTCCAGACAGAATTCAAGTTGGGATCCCTTGATGAGAGCCACGTGTTTGCCCCTCAAATCAGAGGGCTTTGATATGCCTCGGTCCTTTCGGGCTATGAGTTCCAGTGCATCAACCTGGGCAATAGAGGCTATAATTTTCATTTTACCGCCGGCCAGACTTTGCTTAACAAACGGAAATTCGGCGCCGATCGCCATGTCGACTTCATCCATTTGAAGGGCCTTAAGGCTAGCAACGCCATGGGGATAAAATTTATAGACCACATCAAGTCCATGTTCTTTGAAGAAATCCTCCTCCTTGGCCAATAGGATCAATGCAAGAAAAAGCGGGTAATCGGGCGTGGATACACCCAGGGTAATCTTTTCAATAGATACAAGGGAATCTCGTTTCCCTTCACCGTCTTCACTTGAAAATGCAACAAATAAAATGATGGCAAATAATATATATGATATATAAACCGTCCTTTTTCTGAACATATACCCTCCTTCTCATCATTAAATAACCTCAAACTTCGCTTAAAGAAACGGCGTCAAGTCTACTATTGACCCATCAAATCTTAACAAACTAATGAACTAAAAATATGACAAAATAGAAATAATCACCCAATATTCGACAAACAACCGCCGGAATAACCGTATCTTTATGCCAGAACAGCTTGGAATTCAAGTAAATCTGCCCTTGAAATGCCGACAAAGAACTAAGCTTTTTCCGAGACTACGCTCGGAAAAAGGGGCCCCTGCGGGGCAGTTAAAAAGCTATTATCGTGCTACAAATCAGATAGAGCTGAACCTAAGTCTTAATTTTACTTAAATGTCATTAGTCCTTATAACCGTTGCGCACAGAAGGTAAAGATATTTGAAAATTTTTTTGATCTATTTAAAAAAATTATGGTAAAAAAATTTCAAGCCCTTCGGTCAAAACCTTGACATTCTAAGTTCCACGGTTTTGCAATCGCTATGACATTTAAGGAAAATACTATTACCATGAAGACACAAGACGATTTTACCTCATACCATAAAAAACTGCTCGATGGACACTATGACTGTGTCGACCGCATTGTGCTCAACGGCTACTTTCCCATGGGACAACAAGGCGGCGGTTTTCGAACCTGGTGGCGCAATCTAACCGGTTCCGATGAGCACTTGGACCAAAAGCATTTGCAGCACATGGCCGGCCGATTCAGCCGCCGCCTACGCGGCTGGGCCAAGAAAAATGCGGTGCCGGTCATCTACTGTCCCCCCAAAACACGCAAGCATGAGTTGGCCCAAACCTATTTGCCACAAGATCCACACTACCAGGGACTGTTTCTAATCCTGGTGGCCAAAGCACCTGGATTGGTTTGGAAAGTAACCCAATCCAAAAACGGCCAGCCACACTTACAGCGTAAGACGCCCTGGCCTTTTATCAATCACTATCACTTTCATATTATCGATGCCCAGTGGGGCCATATTACCATTAAAATCAGTGGACATCCGCCATTCGGCATGCAGATCATGCTCAACGGTCACGAATGGGTCGAACGTCAGGCCCTGAAGCAGACTATCTCCGTACAGAAGGAGGGTAACTGCTTTGTGGGTGGTTCGTTCCAGGGCTTGGATCAGATCGCAGATACCTTGTGTGATGATCACACTATAGGGCGGCTGACTGAGCTCTGTGACCGTTGGGCATATTCAAGCTGTCTGTGTTTTGCCCTGGATTTGGACGAACAATTGCGCTCGCAGTTCCGTTACCGTTATTCGGTTTATCAGATCGAATATAGCCGTAACCTGCTTTTTACACGGGGCACCGTACTCGATGCCGTCTACCAGGGCCTGATAGAGCGCACGCGACAATATCTGGACGTACCCAAGCTGTGTACCATTTTTGGTTACAAAAAACGTCCCCATAGCCGCGGGGTCAAAAAGCCAAAGCGCTTGCAACGTATTCTGAACCAATCCGCTCATGACCTGACCGTGTTCAAGCTGCATTTTGGACCGATGACCCTGAAACTCTACGACAAAGGCCCGCGGGTATTGCGCATCGAAGCCATCGCACACAACACCAAAGGCTTGCGTTGCGGCAAGTTGATAGAGAAACTCCCGATTATGCTGAACAAGCTTCAGGATATGACGATCGGCTTTCTCAACGTGGTCCAAGCGGCCCATTGCAGTTTTCTGCCCGATGATGCACTTGATCGGCTGATTAAGCCCAGTCAGCGTGGCAATCGCCGATTGGCCGGCGTCGATCTGCAACAACCCCGCATACAGGCCGTCAGCCAAGCCGCACTGGCGTTGGCTGCTAAACTTGAAGGCTTCACTGTCAAAGAACTTGCAGAAAAAACACGCCAATTACACCCCGACGATGCCGCTGACTACACCCACCGCCAAGCCGCCTATGATCTGATGAAGCTGCGTGGCAAAAAGCTTGTCGAGCGGATTAGAAAAACCCGTTACTATCGGATAAAATCTGCCGGAATCCGTATCTTAGCCGGATTACTAACCTTGCGTGAAAAGGTAATCAAACCGGTTCTGGCCGGATTAGGCAAACCGCGTGTCGGTCGGCCACCCAAGACGATTCATCCGATAGACCAGCATTACATCAACCTTCAGCAGGAAATGAGACATATGTTGGTCACTCTTGGCTTGGTCGCATAATTGTTTTTATGCTCTTACAACATGTTGTCAGAAAAAAGGCCCTAAGGGCCTAATGTGCGGCTTTTCCAGGCTTTTGCATCAGCAATTGTACGAATATTATTTGCTGATGTATTTTGTGATATTTTTGTTGCCATAGCAACGTTGCTATGTTAACGTTCTATTCAAAACACATAGAGGACCGACATGAAAGTATTGAAGGCTTACCCGCTGGAAAATTCCCCGGGCTATTTACTCAATCGATTGGCTGCAAAAATGAACGCCGTTCTTCACCGGGCGTTCAAGTCCGCAGGATACAATATTACCGCTCAGCAGTGGGCTGTTTTAAACCGGCTCTGGGAGGAAAATGGCCTTCATCAAAGCTTACTGGCTGAACGAACAACCAAGAACCGGCATAATGTCTCCCGGATGCTGACGGTGCTTGAAAAACAGGGATTGCTCGAACGCCGTCCCGACCCTGAAGACGCCAGGCTCCAACGAATCTATCTGACCGAGAAGGGGGCGAAACTCCAAGAGGTGCTGGTCCCCATCGCGCATTCAGTCATAGAAAGTATGTTCAAAGGTCTCAAAAAGTCTGATTTAGAAAGCCTGAGACATACCATGGGTCATTTGTCTGACAATCTTGATTTATTTGATGATTTTTCCATCAATTCAAGTGAATTGGAAGGCACAGGATGAAAATAATAGGATCACGAGGACAAAAGTGGCTTAAAGGTATCCATATATTTTTTGCCGGATTGTGGCTCTGCGCCGGGATCTGCCTTTCCATAATAATAGTTTTTATTAGGGTAGACAACGGAATGGCACTTTACGGTGTGAACCTTACGGTGAAGTTCATCGACGACTTCATCCTTGTTCCCGGTGCCATCGGACTCACGCTGACTGCGATCGTCTATTCTAGCTTTACCAATTGGGGTTGGTTCAAGCACAAATGGATCACAGTCAAGTGGTGCATCAACGCTTTCGGAATGATTTTGGGAACTTTCTGGTTAGGCCAATGGGTAAATACAATGCCGGCAGTGGCTAAAGTCGAAGGGCTGAATGCCGCAACACACCCGGATTATTTACATGCCAAGTCCATGATTCTGAGTTGGGGCGGTTTTCAGGCGGCGACCATCATTGCGGCTGTTTTTATCTCCACCCTGAAACCTTGGAAAAAAAGGAAACGATCATCAAGCAAATAAAGCCTAAAACAGACTTGCCTCGTATGTTAAACAGTCCGATGATATGGGCGTAGAAGACTTTTGCACAAAAAGGAATACAGACAAAGGAATTCTAACGCATTTCGATTCCTCAAACACAATCGGCAAAAAAATCGGTAAAAAAATTGCTATCTATTGACAATATGTTACTATTTTGTATTAATACTGGTAAGTTAAAAAAAATAAATCGGTAAAATGATCGGCAAAATGATTCATCCAGCTCATAAAATGACGCCTCTGATGCCGCAAGCGGGCGGAGATCTCTCGGATCTTGCACTTGACGTCTACCGCAAATCCGCATCCTTGGGGGGGCAGTTGCATCCGATCACCCGTAATGCGCTGGTCAATTTTTTACGGCTGACCAACAGCTACTATTCAAACCTGATTGAAGGTCACTACACCCACCCGGTCGACATTGAACGAGCCATAAATGACGACTTCGCAGCAGAAACGGCCATCCGCAACCGGCAGATGGAGGCCCGGGTTCATGTCGAGGTGCAGAAAATAATCGAGGCCAGGATTAGAGCAGGCGATACCCAGGTTTGCTCCGCCGACTTTATTCGCATGATCCACCGTTTCATTTATGAGCGGCTTCCCAAAGATCTTTGGATCGTCCGCAACGAGGAAACCGGCGAAAAGCGGGAGGTGGTGCCCGGCCATTTTCGGCAAACCACGGTCAAGGTTGGCGCACATATTCCTCCGACTCCGGAAGAGATTGCCGGGCTCATGGACAGATTTGTTGAGGTATACGCACCTGAATCCCAGCGGGGAACCGACAGGCTGCTTTCTGCCGCCGCTTCTCACCATCGGCTGGCCTGGATCCATCCTTTTTTGGACGGAAACGGCCGGGTTGCAAGGCTTTTTACCGACTGCTATCTGATTGAATCAGGTATGGACGGCTATGGTCTTTGGACGATAAGCCGAGGATTTGCACGGTATCGGTCCAACTACCTTCAAAACCTGGCCGATGCTGACGCTCCCCGACAGGGAGAGGTCAACGATCGCGGGTACTTGACCCAAAGAGGCCTTGACCGGTTTTGTCGCTTTTTTCTGAAAACCTGCAGGGACCAGATCGCATTCATGGGAAGTCTCTTGGATATTGAAGGCATGCTAAACCGGCTTCGGGGTTACACGGAACTCAGAAACCGGAAGATGATCCCCGGTGTATCGCCGGTTAAGTCCGAAGCGTTTTTCCTTTTGCGCGAAGCGTTTTTAATCGGCAAGTTTGCTCGCGGTGAGGCCGCGCGTATCACCGGCCTTGGCGAAAGAACAGCCCGCCAGGTTCTGCGTCAGCTTACCGATGAGGGGCTGCTGGTGTCCGACACACCCAAGGCGCCCGTGCGCCTGGCGTTTTCTGCAGCAACATCTACCTATTGGTTGCCGGATCTGATTTCAGAGTAGAATCCAATCGCAAATACCATCATATACCGCGTATGATGCAGGGTCCCATTGGCATCCAATCTGGCTCGACGTGATCTTCTGTTGCTACCTTGTAAGAATATAAGGAACGCCAATTTAGCATCAATTGGTTCGATTAGTCAACAACGTCCCCAAAGGTTAACGTCATCCTGCTTACCGCTTTCAACCTGACCAACGGTTTTAGAAGAATAATCAGCGGTTATTTCTCGGACAGCATCGGGCGATCCCGCACAATGGCGATAAGCTTTGCTAGTGCAGGCTTCGCCTATCTGATCATGCCTCATCTGGCGAGCCTGTGGCTGTGGGCCGCATTGGCAGCGGTCATAGGTTATGCCTTCGATACCCTTTTTGCGGTCTCTGGTCCATTGGCCGGCGACTGTTTTGGCATGACGCACTTCGGAGCCATCTTCGGGCTGGTTTCACCGCCTACGGCTTCCTGTGTGGGCCGCTAGGCCCACGGCTGGGCGGCTATATCTTGGATGGCACCAGGAGCAACTACACATCGGTTTTTTCCTAGCTGGGCTTTATGTATCTGGATGCGGCCGGTCTCATCCTTCGGGTTCAACCGTGGCGGGAGTGTCGAATTTAAAGTAGAGAGAGACATTTTATTGTTACTTTAACTCTAAAATCCCAATGCTCTTACCGCAATAATAGTGATAAATAACAGCCATCCCACGCCTGTACCGACACTGTGCAACTTCGGTTGTGTAACTAAAGCCAAAAACACGAAAAGGACCAATGCGATGACATTGAAAATTCCTTCCGCGGTAAAGCCTTTACCGAGCAGAAGGTCCACCCCCAGGATCCAGACTTGCAGCAAAGCCAGAAAGCTGAAAAACTGGCGGCTGATATTGAAATAATGTGCGCGCAGATCATCTGCATCGGCACTTGAGGAATCCGGCAGCAGAAGGTGGGTGGCAAAGAAAATTAGCATTGCCCCGGCTACGATATACAGAAATTCAAGAAATTTCCACTCTTCAATGCTTAGAATATCCAGTACATGCCAGAACAAATTGAAGTGGAGCAGAAGCAGCAACAACACCCAACTGGTATGAACAATATCCGCCTTGACCGGTGTACGTTTGTCAACCACTACAGCGAGCCCCGCGATAATGTTACCAACACCGGTGGTGATCAATACGATGAACATCATCGCCACGAGTAAGGCGTTAGTTATTTCCATAGTTTCCTCTACTTTCCACTCCTTCCCGCGCAAGTGGGAATCCAGGCTCATACAGGTTACCGGAGGATTCTGGATTCATGCTTGGCGCAGGAATGAACACACATCAGGGAAAATCCCAAATCGTAAATTACAAATTCCAAACAATACTCAATTCCCAATTACCGATCAACAATAATACGAAATTTAGGACGCAGATTTTTGCAGATGTACGCAGATTTTAAAACCAATTAACTCCATCGTCTTCGGCGAATAAATACCCGCAGACTTTGCTGCATTGTTTCTTCAGCCGCCAGGCGGACCTAGAATAATTTATCTGTTGTTTTAAAGTAGAAAATGTCCGAGAAGAGGTCTGTAATTATTGAAAAACTGGCAAGGCTTTTCAATGCCGTTTTACTCGGCTTAGGGCATAATAGTTGGAATTATGCGTCGCCCATTTTTCCGATAAAGGGTGAAGTCGCTGTCCAATGTAAATACGCTGCCATTCTGATGCAGCTCGCTCATCCTGACCAAACATGCATCGGCCAAAGCCATGGGAACGGAACGGTATTTTGCGAGCAATTTTCTGACCGGCTGGATGTTCTCATCCAACCCAAAAGATGTTGCAATGATTTTGCGCTGTATCAACTGCATCACTGAATCGCTCCCGAAAGCGGTTCCAGTCAACAGAAAGCAAGCTTCAGAGACTACTGCCTCGCAAGTGAGCATGGGAGGCGATATTTGACCCCACTGCGCCACAGCCCATTTATGGAACTTGTCTCTTCGGTTTAAGAACGCCACCAGAGGACCTGTGTCCAGTAAAATGCTCTGCTTCATTGACCGTAACCTGTGAGATGCTTCTTATTGTGCGAAAGATCTGCAGGCCCTTCCGCGGAGCCAACAAGATCTCTGGCCAAATCCAGGCAAGAATTTGCAGTAATCGCATGATTCGATGTGACAATATGCTCGATCGCGCTCCGGACTAAGTTGGATTTGCTTTCCCCCAACTTTTTAGCGACAGCCGTTAGCTTAAAATCCAAATCTTCCGGCAGTTTTACGGTTAATGTTTTCATGATTCTCTCCAGCAATCTATGGTATTATCAAAACGCCAGAACAGTAATACCTTTTGGCATTTATGTCAAGATATTAATTTGCTTTGTTTTTGTGTTTTTGGGGACATAAAATTATAAGTTTCTGCTTGTAGTGCAACGAAAATTATAATTTTATGGGCGGAATTCCTTGTTAGAATGGTTCGGCCCAATGCTATCAATTTTCTACAATGCCGGTTGACGCGGTTTTTCCAGAAGAATATATAGCAGATTATCGGTAAAGAAGGGATCATTGGTAATATCCCGGTGACCGGAAAACAGAAACATCACATCGGTCCAGGGAATGGGAGAAATCAATCGAGAATTCTGATTCTCAGCACGGCGTTCATCCAGCAAAGCGCTGCTGCGCAGCACCGTCCCG
>Ga0209743_1000326_pt1 | contig 17126 bp, 11 predicted proteins | sample OlaalgELextract2_FD_187378 | JGI IMG/M metagenome (GOLD analysis project Ga0209743, IMG submission 187378) | Olavius algarvensis symbiont microbial communities from Tuscany, Italy - Type G ELBA extract 2 (SPAdes) (version 2) | ecosystem: Host-associated > Annelida > Digestive system >...
AGTTTTAGGGAACTAGGCCTATAAAAGGAGTGATTTTAGTAGTACTTATATCAAAAAAAGTCAAGTAGTATTTTATCTTATCATGCTGATATAATGAGAATTTTTACGTTTATGCGTCCACTCTATAATTAATCCGCCCTAAAATCCCTAGTCATAGAAAAGATATGAACTGGTCGCTATAAACGCAAGTAAAGTTGCAGTATTGAAATCTGGCGGATTAATTATATTATGCTGCGCTTTTTTCAATTTAGTGTCTATTTATTGAAATCACATCATGTTTGCGAAGGATTTATCAATCAAAATATTTTCGCCACCAAGACACCAAGGCACTAAGTTAGATACCAGTAAAAATTTTTTCTTAATGTCTTTGTGCCTTTGTGGCTAATCTTTCCGGTTTATCCGGGTTGGGTTTAAAAACTCAGTCCATTATACTTGATAGAGCGCAGCGATTCCACAAATCCGCAATCCGCAATCTAAAATCCCAAATCTAATCGTGACGTCAGAAGAATAAAAGCTATATGAGACTGAAAAGGGCGATTTGACTTAAATCCACCACTCCAGGTCCAAACCTAGCGCATGATCAGCCAGACCCCGAAGATGAGGACGCCGACTCCCAGCAGGCGGGTTAGATCCAGGGGACGCATTGCCGCCCCAAAGAGTCCGAAATGGTCCAGCAAGGCGATGGTAATAAATTGGGCGGCTACGATGATGGTAAACGCCTTGGACAGCCCCAGCCGGGGGACCGTGTAGCCGATCGCCGCCACGATCACCAGACCGAACACGCCGGCACTCAACGCATACCAGGGCACTGCCTGCCAAAATCGCAGATTTCCGCCGCGCGCTGCCAACATGACGAATCCGGCCAAGATGCCGCCGCTGGCGTAAGTGATGAAAACACTCTCCCGGGTACCGAGGCCCTTGTCGATTAGTCCCATAAACTGTCCCTGCAGCGCGACCGTCATACCACCGATGACCGCAATGATGATCAGCGAAATGTAGCTACTCATTATGACTGCCCTCTTCTTCTTCCGGCGAGTGGGTGGATTTAATGCTGCCCACCTGGGGCAGCAGATCTTTGAAGGCTACCCCGTATATCTCCCAGATGGTAATAAAAAGGGCGGCCACGATCGGCCCGATGATCATGCCCATAATTCCAAACATGACAATGCCGCCCAGCGTGCCGAAAAAGATCATCAGTTCGTGCATCTGGGTGTCTTTGCCGACCAGGATCGGACGCAGCAGGTTGTCGATGCTGCCGACCACCACCGCGCAGAAAATGCCCAGGCCGCCGGCCTTCATATAACTGCCGCCGGCCGCCAAAATGATGACCGCCGGCCCCCAGACCAGGGCGGTGCCGATGCCGGGTATAATTGACAGCACGGCCATTATGGTTCCCCAGAACGCGGCACTGGGGATACCCACCACCCAGAAAGCAAAGCCTGCCAAACCGCCCTGCAGTATGCCGATGACGGCCGTACCCTTCAGGGTGGCCCGGCTGACGGACGTGAATTTGTCCAGCATGCGCTTTTCATCCTGATCCTGCAAAGGTAAATAATAAAGAATTTTATTCAGCAGTTTGTCGCCGTCCATCAGGAAGAAGAACATCGTGTACAACATGGCAAATGCCATGAACAATATATTGACCGCACCCATGGCTGCGGTGGAAAGATTGCTGATCAGAAATTGGCTGATGGCTCCAATCAACTCACCGCCCTTGCGCCAGATAAAATCGCCGTAAGGTGCCAGTTCATCATAAAATGGCAGGGAGCTCAGCAGTTTGTGAAATTCACCGGGTTGGGCTAATTGCTCCTGGATCCAGGGTGTGACGCTTTGGCCGACTTTGATGGCCTGGGTCGTGACGATTCCCATCAGGGCCCCGAGGGGCACGATCACGACAATCACGATTAATAGCAGCGTGCTCAAAGACGCCGGAACCCGGCGGCCACCGAACCAGCCTACGAAGCGTTGATACAGGGGCCGTGCCAGGGCCGAAAAGATGCCGGCCAGAAAAATTGCCATTAAAAATGAGCGAATCATGGATAGAAAAACAGCTGAAATAAATATAACCAGCAAAAGAAGGACGGACTTGTTAACCGTATCGCGGTTCATGATTTGGAATCCTCCGCTACCCGAGGCCTGGAAACAAAGTCTCAATTTTGTAGGTTGGGTAGAGCCCGTTCGGTTAAGTTGGGTTTCGTGCCTCAACCCAACTTACTAAGGTAAAGCAATTTGGAAGCCATGATTCAAAAGGCGAAACCCAACAGATCGATTCAGCTGGGTTTCCGTTCCGCTACTACCCAAATATTTCATCAAGATCAATTATTGGCCGGAGTGGTGTTCGACAAACGGATCAGTAGACTTTCCAATTTATCCAGTTCACGGCCGTAGCCGGCCCAATCTCCCTGGCGCAGGTACTCCCGGGCCTTATTGTAGTATTTCAAGGCCTGTTGCCCGAGATCGGAGATCTCGCCGGACGCGGGCGGTGCCGAGGGAGCGTCCTCTTCTTGGACAACAACAGCACCAAGTACCCGATTCAAGGCCAGGTCCAGCTTCTCCTCCATGGCAACCCGGCTGCCGAGAGCCACAATTACCCGTTTCAGCTCAGGCAGGGCTGCCGTCGTCGTAATCCCCGTCCGGGCCGGTCGGGCCGTCTGCTGCTGTTGCTGCTGCGTCTGCCTGCCCTGTGGCGCCGGCGTGGTCTGGGGTTCACGCTGCGGCTCCTGCTCGGCTTCCAGGTAAATCGGTTCCACATAGACAAACGATTCGCCCACCGGAATGGCCAGCAGGTTGCCCCGGATGACCCGCGAACCGCGCTGGCCCCAGAGGCTGAGTTCACGGGAAATCTCCGTCTGTTGATCTATCCGGGCCTCGATCTGCATGGGGCCGTACGCCAGTTTATCTTTGGAAAGCTTATAAACCAGCAGGTTGCCGTAGTGGGGCAGATCGCTGCGGGCTGCCAGCCAACCGATCATGTTGTCCTTTTTGGAGGGGGTATAGGGCAGCATCAGGAGAAATTCCTCCTTGGCCTCATCCGGCAGCTTGATGATGATGTAGTAAGGCTTCATCATCTGCCGATTGTCGCCGTATATCTCGTCCGGCGGCTCCCAGAGATCTTCCTGGTTGTAGAATACCTGGACATCCTGCATGTGATACTTGGCATAGGTCTGCACCTGGATTTCAAACAGATCGTTAGGGTAGCGCAAGTGCTTTTTCAGATCGGCGGGCATTGCATCCAGGGATTTGAAAAGGGCCGGATACACTTTGGCGTATGTCTTCAGGATGGGATCCTGCGTGTCGATCATGTAGTAGGTGACATGGCCGTCATAAGCATCGATGACGACTTTAACCGAATTTCGAATATAGTTAAGCTCTTTTTTGCGGAACGGGGTGCGGGATCGTTTGGAATACGGATACATGTTGGAGGCCGTGTAGGCGTCCTGGATCCAGAACAGCCGGCCGCCGGAGACCACCATATAGGGGTCGGTGTCATAGGCCAGAAACGGTGCGATGGCAATCACCCGGTTTCTGATGCGGCGGTTGAACATGATCCGGCTGTCCGGGGTCAGATAGGTCGTAAACAGTATTTGCGGATCCTGAAATTTAATGGCAAAAAGCACTCTTCGCATAAAAGAGCTGATCGGCACGCCGCCCTGACCCTGATAATTGGCATAGACGTTTTTGTCGCCCTTGGGGTAATCAAATTCCTGGGCGCTGGTCTGCACCAGGATATATTCAGTGGTTTTTTCGCCGTAGTAGATTTCCGGCCGGTCTATTTTCAGATCGATATCCAGGGCGGGGGGAACGTCCTTGATCATGAGCTCCGGCAATCCTTCGGCGGTGACCTCATTCACCGGGCTCATGGCCAGTCCGTAGCCGTGGGTGTAAATCAGGTGCCGGTTGACCCAGGTCTGGGCCTGGGGTGGCAGCTGGTCCACCACCAGCTCGCGGGCGGCCAGCATGACCTGCCGGTATTGATCGTCGATCCGGTATCGATCGACATCCACATTGTGGAAATCGTAATAGAGCCGGATGGATTGAATCTGGCGATAGGTCTGGAGCAACGGCCGTTCGTCCCATACCCGGATGTTCTGAATGGTCGCGTCATGGTTTTTGATATCGGCCGCGGTCAGATTGTCATTGACCTCGAAGTCAACTTCTTTGATGTTGTTGAGGTTGTATGCCTTGCGGGTAAAATCGATATTATGGGCGATATAGGGTGATTCCTTGGCCAATTCATTGGGTTTGACCACGAACTGCTGGACCAGGATCGGTAGACCGATGGCAAACAACACCATGGCGACCACCCATACTCCGCTACTGATTAACAGCAGTTTAATTTTCAGTTTGAAGGCATTGTAAATCACAAACAGGCACAATAGAAAGGACAGGGCCGTTATGACTCTGTAAGCGAGCACTTTGATGTTGACATCCGTGTAACTGGCGCCGAAAGCAGGGCCCTGGGTGGAGTAGAGGACCCCGTAGGCTTTTAAATGATAGCCCCAGGCGACCAGCAGAATCATGATCCCGGCCAACACCAGCAGGTGCTTGCCGACGTTGTCGGCGACCTTGAGCTTGGGCAGCGAAATCGGCCTGTCTTCGGCCACCACCAGCTCACCGAGAATCTGAATTCCGCCGTCTATCACATACCATATGACGGTCACCAGGGCGGCAAAGAGCAGGATTATCAGCAACTGCTCCCGGATAAACAGGTAAAAAGGCAGTGAAAAGACGTAAAATCCGATGTCCTTGCCGAACACGGGGTCCGGGCTGTCAAAGGGGTGCTGGTTTAAATAGCTGAGCACCATATTCCACTGCACGGACCCTTTTGACGCCACGACAAAACTGACAATCAGGATGGCGGCCAGGATCATGGTGTTCAGCGATTTGGCGGAAACCGGCATGCCGGCGATTTCGGTGATTTTCTGCTCGCCTTCGGTATTCAAGCGCTGAGCCACGTAAAGATTGGCTGACAGGGTGACGATGATCAAAAACCAGATCACCGTGGCAACGCCGTATTTGCCCAGTGCCATGGTCCAGAACACCGGCGCAAAGTTCAAATTTACGAACCACAACCAGTTGGGATATATGGAAATAATGATTCCCACCACGGTCAATACCAGAATCGCTAAAATCCCCAGTAAGATCGTCGATCTCTTTAAATTCATATTATCAGGCTCCGTTGGAATAAGATTGTTAGCAAGTGCGTTTAACGAGCAGGATGATAGAACTTAAGTGCATGAAAAGCAAGCACCAAATGAGAGGATAAGGTCAGTATAGACATCGTTATTTAGTCTGAAATAAAGGCTGTGAACCTTTGTACGTCAAGGAATTGCCTGACAATTGGACATGGGTTTAATTTAGGGATTCAGGGATTTAGGAATTTAGGGATTCAGGGATTCAGGAATTGAAGGAATTCTATCTCTTTTAATTAATTGATTTTATCCTTCTCAGGGTCCCAGTCTAGATTCCGGCTGCGCAAGAATTCGGGTAATTTCATCCAGTTTATTCAGAATGGTGTCGATTTGGTTCCAGGTAATCGAGTACTTGTTTATGCTGACCACCATATCTTTTTGCCCGGGCCGGCCGCCGGTGAGGCGGATCACCTTTTCTATTTTTTTAGGCTTTTTTCGGTCATCTGCGTTTAACGCGATGGCCCTTTCGGTCAGGTCTCTCAAAATTGTCATTTCATCGACCAATTCGCGGTGCTTGTTTTGAAGCGTCCTTTCCCGGTTTTCCAATAGATCGAGTCTTGCTTCAAGCTTGGATATTTGAGCGGATGCCTGTTTCAATTGCGCTATGAGCGCAATAATCGCCTCTGGGGCCGGCGCATCTTGTTTGGCGATCTCCTCGGCATCAGATGAAGTTTGAGCGCTTGTACATAGTGCCTGAAAAAAGATCAGACTCAGCATAATAATGGCTATGACCAGAAGGATTCTATATGGCTTCATGTTTCTTAAAATATGCATGTCGCAACTCCCCGGTTTGCATCTGTCTGAATTAATCCCTATTGGTTTGCCCGGCCTCTAGTGAGCTAAAACGATTCGCAGCCCCATCAGCAGCGTGCGGAAAGACGAAATCTATCTGACCGGTTAAGTCTAATTCCCGACGGATTACTGTACCATCGTTCCTGAAAATGATAAATATTCTTCTCAATAGCGCAGGGGGAGCAAGTGGATCAATCGACGAGGTAGCAATAGAAGATTTGAAGGCATTTTGTGCCGCTTAACAGAGATGGGTTGTCGATGACTGTTTGAAATATGAACCCGACAAAGGGCGGTAGTCGATTAAAATTCAACTCAAGCTGCGCCTATACCAGTCAGGTGGAGCGGCAAATAGTGGTGGTATGCGGGCGGGTTTTATATCAGCCCGGCTGCCGCCATGATATCCGGCACCTTTTCCTCCTTGCCGATGGCCATGATGTGGACGCCGTCGCACATTTTTTCATCGTGGATGCGCTTGATCATGCGGCCGGCGATTTCGATGCCCTTGGCCAGGGCCTGGCCTTTAGGGGCCGAGGCCATCTCGTCAATCAAATCCTGAGGCACGAACACCCCGGCGATATTTTTATTCATAAAGCGCGCCATGGGAGCCGAAGTCAACAGGATAATGCCGGCCAGGATTTTGACCTTGAATTGACGGGCATAGTCCATGAATTCCTTGAAGCGGTCAAGGTCATAAACGGCCTGGGTTTGAATGAACTCGGCGCCGGATTCGATCTTTTTTTCAAACTTGATCAGCTGGGGCTCGAGCGGATCGGCCTCGGGCGTGACAATCGCGCCGGCACAGAAATCCACCTTACCGTCCAGCTCGTTGCCGCCCAGATCTTTGCCTTTTTCCAGGGTGCGGACGGTCGCCAGCAACTGGCTGGAGTCCAGATCAAAAACGCTTTTGGCCTGCTTGTGGTCACCCAGCATGACGGAGTCGCCGGTCAGGCACAGGACATTCTGGACTCCCATGTAGGAGGCAAACATCAGGTCGGCCTGCAGCGCCAGGCGGTTGCGGTCGCGGCAGGTCATTTGCAAAATGACTTCACCGCCCTGCTCCTTAACTAACAGGCAGCCGCCCAGGGAGGGATAGCGCATCACCGAGCTTTGATGGTCGGTAACATTCATGGCATCCACTTTGTCTTTCAGCAGGTCGATGTGGTGCTTGAATTTTTCCAGATTGGTCCCTTTGGGCGGGGCGACTTCACTGGTGACGACGAATTTGCCTGAATCTAATGCTTCTTTGAATGGCGTCGGCATGGGGGAGTTCCTTTCTTTTTATCGAGAACGCTCAGCCTGGTTTACTTGTTATATGCGTTGCTAAATAATATCTGGAGTTAAATTGATTGCGGATTTCGGATTGCAGATTGCGGATTGTGTCCAAAGCTTTTTTATCGAAATTTGGATTCAGTGTTTAAATCCAAAGTCCAAAATCTAAAATCCCAAATTGTCACGCCCCATCACTCCAATACTCCAACCTTTTTATTCTATTACCCGGATATTTCCGAGTCCGCTGGAAATAAACTGATAAATCTAATAAAAAATAACCAATTACCAATAACTAAAATCAAGCGTCCGTCAGCTTGATTTTACCTGGCTTGGGTTCGCCCAGGTGATTGCGGGGTTTCTGGTATGTTCGCATGGACTCCAGCCGCCCCAGTTCATCGAGACGGTTGTAAATCAGGGTCCAGACACAGTCTTTGTTGACATCGATTTCACATTTGCCGTGGTTGGTGCCGCCGCAGGGGCCGTTCACCAGACCCTTGTGGCAGTTGGTAACCGGACAGATGCCGCCGGTCTCCCCGATAATGCAGGTGCCGCACTGGGTGCAGACTTCATCAAAGGTGCCGAAGGCGGATTCCTTGCCGATAAACAGGGTATCCAGGGCCGGCACCACCATTTTATTCAGCTGCCGGGCAATGGTTTGAACGCCGAAAGCGCAACTGGTAATCAGCAGGGTGTCGGACTGTTTGACCTGTTCACCGAATTCATTGAGAAATTCGCGGGTCAAATTGTCACAGGCCACCGGCACCACCGTGGTTCCGGTAATCAACTTGCCTTTTTCCGACAGTTCCTGCTTCAGCGCCCGGACCTCCGGTTCACCCCCGGTGCGCGTCAGGGTGGTGCACGTGCCGCAGCCGATGATGAAGATCCGGTTTAATCCCTGCAGCAGACGCTCAATCTCCTCTTGTGATTTTTTTTGTGTGATGGATCGAATCATACGGCATTCTCCTCTTTTTCCAGATCACAGCGGAGGCAGCGCGTGGCCTCGCGGCGGCCCTCCTCCTCGGTGAATCCTTTTTCTACTTCGCGAAAATCAGCGATGCGTTGCCCGGCATCCTCTATTCCGACCTCGCCCCGGGGCTGGTCTTCGGTGGTATCCTGATCGAGCGCCAGTCCCACGGCCGTGTGCCGGGGGGACTTTTCGTCCGGAATATAGACCGGGCTCTCGTCACCGGTCAGGTACTTGTTGATGGCGATGGCCGCGCGCCGGCCCGAAGCAATGGCGCGGATGACAAAGGTGGGACCCGTGGTGAAGTCGCCGCCGGCAAACACGCCCGGCACGTTGGTGGCCAGGGTGTTGGTGTCGACCACCAGGGTGCCCCACAGCTCGCGCTCCAGCTGGCTGTCGGCGTCCAGGAATGACATGTCGGCCGCCTGGCCGATGGAAATGATCACGTTGTCGGCATCCACAAAGCGGGTGTCATCCAGATCACAGGTGGGATTGAAGCAGCCTTCGTCATCAAACACACAGACACAGTGGGTGAATTCGATGCCGGTGACGCGGCCGTCCTCATGCGTGATTCGGCTCGGCGATGCCTCGGAATTGATGACGATCCCCTCGTCGACGGCCTCATCCACATCCTGCTCCCAGGCCGGCATTTCGTCGCGGGGTTCCAGGCAGAATATATGGGCATCCTGGGCGCCGGATCGCAGGGCGGTGCGGGCCACGTCCACGGCCACATTGCCGCCGCCGATAATCACCGTCTTGCCGCTCAGCGGCACCTCCTCGCCCGCGCGGACCTGACTTAAAAACTCCAGGCCGTAGTAAAGGCCTTCAAGGTCCTCTTCTTCGCCGGGAATACCGATGCGTTTGCTGGACTGGGCCCCGGCCGCTATGAAAACGGCGCTGTAGCCTTCATTGAGCAGATCGCTGAACGTGTGTTTGGCGTCAATCGGTGAATTGTAGCGGATTTCAACGCCGCAATTTTTGATGTACTCGATTTCCTCTTCAATTACCTGGCGCGGCAGCCGAAATTCGGGAACTGCAATGCCGAGCATGCCGCCGGCGATGGGCTCGGCTTCGAAGACCGTGGTCTGGTATCCCATTTTAGCCAAAAAATAGGCGCTGGTCAGCCCGGCCGGCCCGGCCCCGACGACGGCGATTTTTTCCGGGCGGGTTACCGGGAAAGGATCCCGGGCGGCGCCGATATTTTCAAAATACCAGTCCGATGCCACGCGTTTGAGGGCGCGAATGGCGATGGGCTGATCGAGCTCGCCGCGCCGGCACTTATATTCGCAGGGATGGATGCAGATACGGCCGCAGACCGCCGGGAAGGGGTTGCGTTCGCGGATGATCTCAACCGATTTTGCATAGTCGCCTTCGGCCACGGCGGCCACATAGTTGGGCACATCGATGCCGGCCGGGCAGGCATGCTGGCAGGCCGAAATGACCATCGAGTCGCACACGGCCCCGGCGCAGCGGTGTTCCTTGATGTGGTCTTCATATTCTTTGAGGAAATATTGCAAGGTCGACAGGGCCGGTTTGGGGCAGGCCTGGCCGAGTCCGCACAGGGAAGCCTCGGTCAGGGTCTCGCCGAGCTCCCGGATCGTGTCGATGTCTTCCAGGCGGCCCCGGCCCTGGGTGATGCGCGTGAGAATCTCCAGCATCTGGGTGGTGCCCAGGCGGCAGGGGGCGCATTTGCCGCAGGATTCGGATTGGGTGAAGCTCAGAAAAAAGCGGGCGATTTCAACCATGCAGTTGTTTTCATCCATTACCACCATGCCGCCCGAACCCATGATGGCCCCGACCCGCTGGACGGTGTCATAATCGATTTCAAGGTTTAAAAACTGGGCCGGCACACAGCCGCCGGCCGGCCCGCCCATCTGAACCGCCTTAAAGGCCCGGCCCTTGGGGATGCCGCCGCCGATGTCGTAAATGACATTTTTGACGGTGGACCCGATGGGCACTTCCACCAGGCCCGTATTGTTGACCTTGCCGGCCAGGGAAAAGATTTTGGTGCCCTTGCTGTCGGCGGTGCCGACCTCGCCGTACCACTCGGCACCGTTTTTGATGATCAGCGGAACATTGGCCCAGGTTTCCACATTGTTGATGTTGGTGGGTTTGCCGTCGATCCCGGCCTGGGCCGGAAACGGCGGCCGGGCGCGGGGCATGCCGCGCTGGCCTTCAATCGAGGCCATCAGGGCGGTTTCTTCACCGCATACAAAAGCACCGGCGCCCAATCTAAGCGAGAGGTCGAAATTAAAGCCGGTGCCGAGGATGTTTTCTCCCAGCAGACCCAGCTCATTGGCCTGATCGATGGCCAGGGTCAGGTGGTCGACCGCAATGGGATATTCCTCCCGTACGTAGATATAGCCGTACTCGCTGCCCATGGCATAGGCGCCGAGCAGCATGCCTTCCAGAACCGCATGGGGATCGCCTTCCAGAATCGCCCGGTCCATAAAAGCACCGGGATCACCCTCGTCGGCGTTGCAGACCACGTATTTGGGCCGGCCCTCGGACTGCCGGGCAAATTTCCATTTGAGCCCGGTGGGGAACCCGGCGCCGCCGCGGCCCCTGAGTTTACCCGTCAGCACTTCCTCGATGACCTGTTCGGGTTTCATTTTGGACAATGCTTTGACCAGCGCCTGGTAGCCTCCGGCGGCAATGTAATGTTCGATCTTGGTGGGATCGATGCGGCCGCAGTTGGCCAGCACCCGGCGTTCCTGCTTGGCGTAGAAAGGAATCTGGCTGCGATAATAAATCGGCTGGAAGGTTTTCGGCACGCGGTAGGCCAGGCGGTCGATCAACTGATTTTCTTTCAACGTGCGGCCGACAATATCAATGGCGTCATTGGGCTCCACCTCCTGGTACTGAACACCCAGGGGCTCGATGGCGATCACGGGTGCCTTGGCACAGAATCCATGGCAGCCGGTGGCGCGCACTTCGACCCGGCGCCCAAGGCCCTGGCTTTTGACCTCGTCGTTCAATGCCTCCAGGACGCCGGCGGCACCATAAGCGCGGCAGCCGGTCATGCACACGTGGACTTCGACAATGCCTTCTTCCCGGCGGGATAAAATATTGTTGCGGAGCCACTCCAACTGTCCGATGGATGCAAGCTTCTCCATTTTATGCCACTTTCTCCCTTTTTAGCTCATTTCTTTTGATACTCTCCCAGGACACTGTTGACCTTGGTCGGGGAAAGTTTACCGAAATAGTCACGGTTGATCATCATGGTCGGGGCCAGAAAACAGGCGCCCAGGCAGGCGACGGTTTCCAGGGTAAACTGGTAGTCCGGGCTGGTTTCGCCCTCCTGCAGATCCAGCTCCTTTTGCATCAGGCGCAAAATACTGCGGCCGCCTTTGACGTGGCAGGCGGTGCCGCGGCAGACCCGGCACACATATTTGCCCTTGGGTTTCAGCGAAAACCCGGAGTAAAAAGTGATGACGCCCTGAACCTGAGACGGGAACAATTTCAGGGCCGCTGCAATCGGTTCAATCGTCTCCGGGGGGACGTAGCCATACGTTTCCTGCACTTCCTGCAGCAGTGGAATCAACCCCCACTTCTCTTTTTGATGCCGGTCGATGATCGCATCGAGTTTGCCAAGATCGACTTTTCGTGGTTGCATGGAATTTTCCTTGTTGATCGTTATATAATGTTCAGAATTTTACAACCTTTTTCAGTTCAATTAGCTTTCTGAACCTGAAGCTGATAGCTGGTGGCTGATAGCTGGTAGCCAAATGATCTCTCATTTTAGTTCAGTAAACTTTGAACTATGAGCTATGAACTATGAGCTAAAGGCGTTTACGCCTTTTCAATTTTAACCGCACACGTCTTCCATCCGGCAGCCTTGGGGGTGTTCAAATCGGACAGACTGAAAAGATTCATGGCTTCGTTGCGCTTTACCCCCGTGGGGATGAATATCTGACCCGGATTTAAGCCCGACTTGATTTGAATCTCACGCGTCAGCGTGCCGTGCACTGAGGTGACGGCAACGGCGTTGCCGTTTGTAAGATCAAATTCGGCTGCGTCCCGGGGCGACATTTCGATATCGCCGGCGAAAGCAAATTCCCGGATCCGTTCCGAGGCCCCGGTCCGGGTGCCGCTTCCCAACTGGTAACGCTGGGTGCCGACGATCGCCGTAAACGGATACTCGGGATCGGCCGGCTGGTCTTCCGTTGAAACCACCGGATAAAACGAAATCAGTTCATCGCCGCTCTTGGAATCGAACAGCGACTTGGTGCTGTTCATTTCAAGCCAGGCCTCGTGACCGCCATTGAGTGAAGCATATAAGGGTATCAGCCGGCGCATTTCTTTCCTGATATCTGCGAGAGACCCCCGGGACTTGCCGTCGCCCAGCCTGGCGGCCAGCAGGTCAAGAATCTGCCAATCCGCCTTGGCTTTGCCGGGGGGCGGGACCACCGGGTCGAAGGACTGAATGCGTCCTTCGAGGTTGGTCAGGGATCCTTGTTTTTCACTGATGGCAGCTCCCGGCAGGACGACATCTGCAATTTTGGACGAGGCGCTGTTGACAATATCCTGCACGACCAGAAACTCTAATTTTTGCAGCGCCCGCTGCACCCGGTCACTTTGCGGCAGTGCGCGCAGCGGATTTTCTCCCATGATATACAGGGCCTTCAGGCTGCCTTTTTCAGCGGCCTCAATCATGCGCACTACGTTAAGTCCGGCATCCGGGGACAGATTGATGTTCCAGTTTTTCTCCCATTTTTTGCGAACGGCATCATCGCCCAGGGGTTGGCGGCCGGGAAGCAAATCGGGTGAAGCGCCCATATCCATGGCCCCGGCCTGGTTGTTTTCTTTGGCCAGGACATATATCCCCGAACCAACGCTGCCTAAACTGCCGGTGATTAACGACAGGTTGAGAATCGCCCCCAGTGTGTGCATCGCGTTTTTTTGCTGCAGAATACCGTGGCCGATGACAAAGGCGATTTTCTTGCCTTTTAATAGATCGGCCGCAGCCTGGATGCTGTCCGTCTCCAGGCCGGTTACGCCGCTGACTTTGGTCAGGTCCAGGGATGACAGACCGTAGCGAAACAGGCTGAAGCCTTCCGTGTAGCGATCGATAAAGGCGGGATCGTAGGCTTCTTTTTTATGCAGCAGGGCGGCGATGCCGTTGAGCAGCTCAAGGTCGGTGCCGGGTCGGATGGAGAGCCACCGGTCGGCAAAATTGCTTAATTCCGTTCGGCGGGGATCCACCACAATCAAGGGAGTCCCCTGACGCGCCGCTCTTTTGAGATAATAACCGACCACCGGAACCGAATGGTTGGGATCCGCCCCCAGGGTCAGAATAATTTCGGCCCGGGCCAGGTCGGCCAGACGATTGACACGATAGCCGCCATCGGTTTTCTCATCGAACACTTTCAGCACGGATTGGCCGAAGATGTAGCCGCCGTTGTCCACATTATTTGTGCCGATGCCTTGGCGTGCAATTTTTTGAAAGAGATAATTTTCTTCATTGGAGCATTTGGAGGAACCCATAAAGGCGATGCTCTGGGGGCCGTTTTCATGTTTAATGTCCGTTAGCCGGGCGGCAACCAGATCCAGGGCCTCCTCCCAGGATGCCGGGATCAAGTTTTCTTCATTGTCGTCCTTGCTTTTGCGCAGCAGGGGCGCGACCAGGCGCTCGGTTGAATTTAAATAATCGTGGGCAAAGTGACCCCGCACGCACAGGGTTGCGCCGTTGACGCTCCGGGGTAAATGCGCCGGATTGACTTCGACAATGTGCTCGTCGGCTGCGCCCATGGCCAGGGCGCAGCCCACCCCGCAGAAACTGCAAATTGAATCCGATTCGGATGCGGGGCTTCCCACAAAGCGGTTATTTTTGGTAGACAGGGCGCCGGTCGGGCACAGGCTGACGCAGGTGCCGCAGAATGTGCAGCTGGATTGTTCCAGGCCCAGTTCATGGGCGGTGGCCGGTCGGGATCCAAACCCGCGCAGGTTGTAGTCGATGGCGCCAACGGCCACCAGTTCATGGTCGGCCCGGATGCACTTGCCGCACAGGATACATTTGCTGAGATCTCGGATAATAAAGGGATTGGCCTGTTCGAGGGGCTTGAAATTGGGCATGTGGTAGAGATCGGTCTCGCCCACGCCTAAATTGGCGGCAACCTGGCGCAGCTGGCAGCGGTTGCCCTTGCTGCACACGATGCAGGATTCGGGATGCTCGGCAATCATCAGCCGCACGATGTTGCGCCGATGTTTGACAATGCGCGCCGACGCGGTCTGCAGAACCATGTCCCGGGCGGCCGGGGTAACACAGGCGGCCATCAGGCGTCCGGTGTTTTCATCCTCCACCAGACACATGCGGCAGGCGCCAAATGGTTTGAGGTCCGGATGATGACAGAGCTTGGGAATTTTGATGCCATTTTTTTCAGCAGCGTCCAGAATGCTCGTTCCGGCCGGGCAGGTAATTTTATGGCCGTCAATGGTCAAAGGGATGGTATCCAAGGGGGCATCTCCTTTATAGGCAGTTGCAGTTATATGGTACTTAGACTATCAATAAATCATACTCGTATTGTAAATGCGATGGAGTCATGGAGGAGATGGATTGCGGATTTCGGATTGCAGATTGCGGATAGTATCAAAGGATTTTTTATCGGATTCTGTATTTCAAAATCTAAAATCCGAATCCCAAATCGTCACGCTCCATTACTCCGGCCTATGATGTTTATGATGTATCAATGGTAAGAACGGAAAAACATCATGCCTGTATTTAATTTTAGGCTACTTGAGCTTCGCTGCATCCAGATAGAGTTTAAGATTATCCTCCGCTCCGATGGTGATGATGTGAACCCCCTGGCACAGATCTTTAAGTCCACTCACGATATCATTAAAAATTTCAATGCTGGCCTTTTGCCGGTTGGGCGCCCGGGTCAGCTTCTGGATGATCCAATCCGGGACCATGCCGGATTTGATATGGCGGTTTAGAAAACGAGCCATGCCGGCGGTTCGTAAAATCATAACTTCGGCAATTACAGGGACGTCAAAGGTTTCCGCTTTTTTCAAAAACTTGGCAAACTGATCCACATCGAAAATCGGCGTTGTCAGGAAATACCCGGCGCCCATTTTGGTCATTTCCTCCATTTCTTTCATTTCCAGATCCGGCACATTCTTGCCCCAGGCGGATTCTACGCCGGAGCCGACCAGAAAGTCGGCCTTGGCGTCAAGGGAATCGCCCTCGACCGTCTCACCCTGCCGGATATGTTCCAGAACGGACTGCAGTTTGCCGGCATCGACATGAAAAAACATCATTTCCTGCAAGCTGTCCCCGGTGATGCGATAGTCTTCAGTGAATACCAGCAGATTGTCAATGCCGGCACGGTGGGCCTCCACCAGATCTTTTTGCAGCTGCAGGCGGTTTTTGTCCCGGGTCGTCGTCTGGTAAATCGGTTCAAGCTGGTTGGTGTTCAACAGCTCGCAGGTCTTGATCGTGTCGCCGACAATCCCTTCAAATTCCACCTCGGATAAGGACACGCCATCCACGCGTCCGCGCACCTGGCTCAAGCTGCGGACCAAATCTTCCGGCTCCTGATCCACCGGCGCCTGGACTTCCGATGTAACCACAAATTTCTTTTTTTGCAAGGCTTCTTTAAGCTTCATAATAAACTCCCGTGAGGAATGGCGAATGACGAATGGCGAATGACGAATTGTGGAATTCGCTGCGCTCTCTAATTAAAATTATTGAAATCGATAGAATGCCTCCATTCGTCCTTCGACACTCGACATTCTTCATTCATTTCAGTTCCAACAGCCGTGCCACCTCTTCTTTTAATTGCGGTAAAGGAAACGGCTTGGAGAAGCAGGCATCGGCGCCGTGCTCCTTCATTTTTTTGAATTTTTCTTCGTCCAGATACGCCGATAAAACGATTATTTTGGTGTTTTGGGTATCCGGATTTTCCTTGATTTTTTTGCACACCTCATAGCCCTTGATATCGGGCATCATAATATCGAGGATCAGCAGATGGGGTGCAAAATGATTGACCTGCAGTCCGGCTTCAAAGCCGTCTGAAGCTGAAATGACCTCATAGTCGAACTCGTCTTCTTCCAGGGCCTGAACAATGGTCTCAACGATAATGGGATCATCATCCACCACCAGAATTTTTTGCCTGACCTGGGCCGGTTCCTGATCGGGAACCGGAATGCCCTGTTTGTGCATGAACGCCATCAAGTCCGAGCGATTGATGCGGCGGTGGCCCCCCACGGTCTTGTAAGCTTTGATATGGCCTGATTCGACCCAGTTAATAATAGTTTTGGGAGACACATTGCAGAACTGACTGGCTTTAAAAACGGTGAGTACGTCCTCCATGATCAACTCCTTGTATGAATTACAGTTATTATAGTTTTTATAGTTATTTTAATTAATATGGTTTGTCAAGAATTTTTTTAATTTTTTTTAATTATTTCATATCATACTAAAATATATATTAATATTATCGAATTCATGTCCAAATGCGTTGATCTGAAATTATGAAAAGTATATTTATTGCAGAAAATATATGTGATCTAAGCTTAATGATTTCAGGCCGCATTCGATCCGCCTGGTTCAATCGTTTCACCGATCAATACAATTTAGGCCTACCAATCGGAATATGGTTTGAAAAATATTATTTTATCATTATGTTCAATCATATTTTTAGATGGTAATTTGATCAGAGGGGGACGCTATAGTGGCAAATACAGAGATGAGTGAAAGAGAAAAAAAGAACTTTCCAGGGAAGTGATAGAGTCTGTTCTTCAAAATGAATAATATCTGAATTTTGCAGGAATTCAGTCTCTAGAGCCTGCGCATAAACTTAAAATTGATCAGAATAAATTACAAAATTGTAGGTCCAACATTTTAAATTTGGTCAATGTTCTTTGAAAAATTGGTTAAAGCAGCAATCTGCTGTGCTTCAGGTTAA
>Ga0209743_1000327_pt1 | contig 17096 bp, 11 predicted proteins | sample OlaalgELextract2_FD_187378 | JGI IMG/M metagenome (GOLD analysis project Ga0209743, IMG submission 187378) | Olavius algarvensis symbiont microbial communities from Tuscany, Italy - Type G ELBA extract 2 (SPAdes) (version 2) | ecosystem: Host-associated > Annelida > Digestive system >...
AGTTTTAGGGAACTAGGCCTATAAAAGGAGTGATTTTAGTAGTACTTATATCAAAAAAAGTCAAGTAGTATTTTATCTTATCATGCTGATATAATGAGAATTTTTACGTTTATGCGTCCACTCTATAATCCGATTTCTAAATTTAATGACAGAATACCTTAAATCCAAAATCCCAAATCCCAAATCTAAAATCCAATGACAGAATACCTTAAATCCGCAATCTGCAATCCGAATTCCGCAATCCTCCCTCCGCAATCCTCACTCTGCAATCCTCACTCTGCAATCCAAATTCCAAAATATAGAGGGCATTCTACGCAAAAATCAGCGCTTTTCCAAGATAAATTTTCCCTGCTCCCCTTTATCTTGTGAAATATGCCATTCTGTAGAGGTCAACGCATCCAGGAAAAACCGGTCATGGCTGACCAGCAGCAAGCCGCAGGGACAGTCGGCCAGGGCTTTTTCCAGGCATTCAATGGAAGGCAGATCCATGTGATTGGTCGGTTCATCCATGACAATAAGATGCGGCACGCTGGCGATGCCGGTGGCCAGTAGAATTTTGCGAACCTCACCGGGACTGGGGTCGTTGCTTTCCAATAGGCGCTGGGGCCTCGATCCCAGGCAGCTGATCACGGTCATCATCTGCCCCAGCTTCTCCCCGGGAAGACTTCGTGCCTGCGCCAGAATCGTTCGAGACGCAGAAACATCAATTTCCTGTGGCACATAGGCGACATGGGTCATCGACAGATTCAGGGATTGTATGACGCAGTCAATCAAGGTGCTTTTCCCACTGCCGTTTAGCCCGGTTAGGGCGATTCGATCATCGGGTTTCATCGTTAGATCGGGGATATGCAAGCGGCGCTGCCCGCCCAGATTGATAGTGCCGGCCGGCAGATTGAACAGCGTATTGCGTTTTGATCTCGCACCCGGCAGCCAGATCCCCAGACGATGCTCTTTCTTGACCTTGATGGCGTCCATGTTGTTGCGGACCTGGGACAAGCGACCCTTGAGCTGGTTCAACCGTTTCCCCGCGCTGCCGTCTTTGCCGGTGACCCGCGCCAGATCAATTTTGTCCCGGGCGTCATGGTCTTTTAATTTCAGCCCTCTTTTCGATCGCTTGCGGTCGGCCCGCGCAGCAGCATCCCGGCGCGCGGCGGCCGCGCGCTTTAATCGTTTTAACTCCTGCTTGGCCTGGGTGCGTTGCTTCAAAACGGCCGTGGCATCTTTTTGGGCCTGCTGCAAGCCCTGGTAATAGTTGCCGGGCCGCAGTAGGGCATCCGGCGGATCGACGAACAGACATTGGCGACATAAATCACCCAGAAGCCTGCGGTCGTGGCTTACCACCAAACTGACACCCCGATAGTCCGCAAATGCTGAAAACAGCAAATCCTGGGCCGCAGCATCCAGGTGATTGGTGGGTTCGTCCACCGCCAGAACTTGGGGATTGCGCCACATGGCAACAGCAATCTGGGCGCGCTTACGCTCCCCGTGGCTAAGCGTGGTCCATCTGTCGATCCAATCCCCCGCAACACCTAATTGTCCTTTGATCCTGCAAGCCTCTCTAGTATTGGTTAATACCAACTGCTTTAGATGGGTCGGGGAACGGTCTGTGCGCTGTCGGCAATAGACGGTCGATGCGGGGATAATCACTTGTCCCCCTTGGGGTTTCAGATCCCCGGTCGCAAGTTTCAAAACGGTACTTTTCCCCACACCGTTGGCACCGACAATTCCGGTCCAGCCCCGGGGAAAATGCACTGTCAAATCACGAATCAGGGCTTGAGTCGCCCGGTCATAGCTAAATGATACATTCTGAAATCGAATCGATAAATCGGTCATCTGCGTCCTCCAAAATCAAAAAGCCACGGCTGCCCGTGGCTTTTCTCGTATAAATGAAGTTGTATTACGGACAACGGGTCAACTGTAAGCGGCATAGGCACACCGATACGTCAGCCGGAAAAGCCAGTTATGCTTTTCTGCTGTATCCCATCATTGCTTGGGATGGCTCGGCGATGCGGTTATGGCGATACTATCTCTTCAACCCGTCAGCTCCCTTCTGGATTGGCAGTAACCGATTCTCAGGTCACATGTTCGCTTCGCTCAAAATTGGAATAATGGAACAATGGAATATTGGGACCATTGATGTTCCATCTGATTGAAAAATAATCCGGTTGATGGGATAAACAAACCATCTTCGGCGGATTTGGGAATGCCATGATTGCCACGAAGGAATTGTTATCCCGGGTACTTATAAAAACATCAATAGAGTAAAAGTGAAAATTGATCCCATTTGCATTGATTCAAACACTGAGGTTATGCATTTTTGACCATTATTCCATGCTTCCAACATTCCATCATTCTAGGTCGGCAGCATAAACCTAGTGTCGCTAAATACTACACGATTTCAATATATTATAGAAATTTCCAAAAGTCAACTTAGCACAGGTTACGCGTTAAGGCAACCGGTCCTTTGACCGCTAGACGTTGGCCTCGAACAATTCCTTGTCGGAAAAGCTCTTGGGCACGCCCTCGTACGGGGTACGTTTGCTGGACTTCAGGGTCCTCGGATCCCGCATGGTCTTCAATATGTCAATGCTGTCCTTCAATCCTTTATTGACGCGGCACAGCTCCAATGCCATGCCGAATACCTGGGCCACGGCCTCGGCAAAGTGTACATCATTTAAGGTAAACTCCCAAGGTTCGGAGGTGTAAATCCGCATGCTTCCGATCAGGTTTCGGCCACTAATAATCGGCACTGCCAGAATTGAAGCGATACCTTCTTTGATGGCAGCTTCCGGGTACTGAATCCGGGGATCATCGGCCACGTCATAAATCGCGACCGGCTGTCGATCCTGCAGTGCTGAAGCGATGGATTTCAAGGAACTGACCGGTCCCTTGTCCAGATACTCTTGGCTCAATCCGAAACTTCCGGCCAACTGTAGCTCGTCGCTCCTTTTGCTGAACAAAAACACCGTGCAGCCTTTGATCTTCAGGGCATGTTTCACACCCTCCACCGTAACCAGGACAATTTCCTCCGGGTCCCGGAGCATGGAGATAGCTCTGGTGATGCGAATCAAACTGTCGTAGTTGATAATCGGCTTTTCCATAGTGATCTCCTTTCTAAGTTAGGGTTCAATCGGACTAATCATGGTCGGGGGCATACGCACCACTGTCATAATGGGGAGTAATCGAACTGTTGGAAGGGTCGCTCCGGGCCCGGGGAGTGTGAATGAGTCAGAGTGGAGAGAAGTCGCCGTAAGATAAAGCCAAAATCATATCAGATGAAGCCTGTTTTCAGCGGCAGCCGGAATTGCTCATCAGATGCTGTCTTTTGTCCCCCCTCAGCGAATTTTATAGAAATATCTCATACTTTATGTCAGATAGCAAGGGTTAAATCGAATTGAGGGATTTAGGGATTGAGGAATTGGGGGACGAGATCCATAATTCAAGTTTTTCAGATAATTACCGATACCGGTGTAGAGCAAATCAATTATGATCGAAACCGATATCATATTATCCTCAGCCGGCTCATTATCTGTGTCGGTTATCGCATTATTCTTCTTTATTTTTCAGGCTTGGATATATCTGAAAGGACCGGCCTTTGAATGGAGTCGTTGGGGTGCCGCACTTTCGCTGGCCACGACGATCTTTGCCTCAGCGGTATTTGTCCAGTTCAACGCGCCACCCGGCCATATCAACTACCTGGCCGAGCTGGTGCAATATTCGAGTCTTATTATCCTGCTGCATTCCATCTACGGTTTTACTTTTGCTTACCTGGATATCAAACCGCCCCGCTTCTATCGTTTGCTACCATGGTTTCATGCCGCGCTCCTGATAGTTGTCTGGACCAGCGGACTCTTCATCACGGATGATTTTATCCACCGGGACTTTATCCTGTTGGCAGCTCCCTACATTGAACCCGAACTGGGTGTACTGGGACCCTTATTGTTAATTTACCTGGCTGCCGGCGCTTTACTGAGTCTGACCTATTGGGTAAGGCCTGTAAATCGCAAAAAAAACGGTGCCCGGATATTTATTTTCGGTTTTTTATTGTGGGCGGTCCTGTGTATCCACGATACCTTGGCCACTCTGGGTGCCGAGACGATCCAATTCATGATGGAGTATGGCTTCTTAGGTTTCTCCGCTTCGATCATGTCTATAACATTAAAAAAATATATGGAGCTCTTTGAAATCGCAGAGCAACGTAAAAAAGCGCTTGAAACTGTCAATCATGAACTGGAAGTACGCGTCAACTTGAGAACCAGCGAGCTTGAAAAAACCAACACCGAGATGGCGGCCGAAATATCCCAGCGCAAATGGGCGAACGCCGCGCTCCGTGAAAGCGAACAAAGATTTCGCACGGTCTTTCACACTAGCCCGGACGCGGTCAATATCAACCGGTTGACCGGTGAGTTTATCGAAATTAATGAAGGATTTACGGATTTAACCGGTTTTTCGCGAGCCGATGTCATCGGCAAATCATCGCAGGATATTCGAATCTGGGCCATTCCCAAAGATCGCAAACTGATTGTGTCGGAACTCAACAAGTACAGCTATGTCGACAATATCGAATCGCAGTTCCGCTGCAAGAACGGTGCAATAAAGCCGGGTTTGATTTCGGCCCGCATAATCGATCTGAACGGCGAAAACCATATCCTGACCATAACCCGTGATATCAGCCGCTGGAAAAAGGTTGAAGAAGACAAAAAAAAGCTGGAAACCCAGCTGCAGCGGGCCCAAAAAATGGAAGCCATCGGCACCCTGGCCGGCGGCGTCGCCCACGATCTGAACAACATCCTATCCGGCATCGTCAGCTATCCGGATCTGCTGTTAATGGAACTGCCCGAAGACAGCCCGCTGGCGGAACCCTTGACCACGATTCAAAGTTCGGGCTTCAAAGCGGCCGCCATTGTACAGGATTTGCTGACCCTGGCAAGGCGCGGTGTTTCGGTCTCCGAAGTCGTCAATTTAAACCCGATCATCACCGAGCATATGAACAGCCCGGAATTTGAAAAAATCAAGACGTTTCACCCCGGGCTTAAAATAATTATCGATCTGGAACCTGACCTGCTGCCCATTGCCGGTTCACCGGTGCACCTTTCTAAAACGGTCATGAATCTGGTATCGAACGCTGCCGAGGCCATGCCTGAAGGCGGCACGATTTCCATTTCAACCCAAAACCGGTATCTTGACAATCCTGTCGAAGGCTATGACGATATAGAAGAAGGCGATTATGTCTTGCTGAAGATATCCGATACCGGCATCGGCATCGGCCCGGAAGATAAAGAGCGAATCTTTGAGCCTTTTTACACCAAAAAAGTAATGGGTCGCAGCGGCACCGGTCTGGGCATGGCGGTAGTGTGGGGGACCATCAAAGATCACAATGGCTATATCGATCTGAAAAGCACCGTGGGCGAAGGCACAAGCTTTACGCTCTATTACCCGGTCGTCAGGGAATCATTGACGGTTGATCCGGCATCTGAGGCTGATTTCGAATACAGCAGCCAGGGTGAAATCATTCTAATTGTGGATGATGTCGAGGAGCAGCGCAATATCGCTTCCCTGATGCTGAATAAGCTGGGGTACTGCGTCACTGCAGTTCCCAGCGGCGAGAAAGCCATCGAGTATTTGAAAAACGAGCCGGCCGATCTGCTGGTGCTGGATATGATCATGGAGCCCGGAATTGACGGGCTCGAGACGTATCGGAAAATTCTCGAATACCGGCCCGGTCAGAAAGCGATCATCGCCAGCGGTTTTTCGGAAACCGATCGCGTCAAAGAGGCTCAGCGCCTGGGGGCCGGCGAGTATGTCAAAAAGCCCTACACGATCGACAAGATCGGTCAGGCGGTTGCAGTTGAATTGGCACGGTGATGGCTGGGAAGCAAGAAGCTGGGAAGCTGGGAGGCTGAGAGGCTGGGAGGCCGGGAAGCTGGGAAGCTGGGAGGCTGGGAAGCTGCGAGGCTGCGAGGCAAGGAAGCTGCGAGGCTGCGAGGCAAGGAAGCTGGGAAGCTGGGAGGCCGGGAAGCTGCGAAGCTGCGAGGCAAGGAAGCTGGGAGGCCGGAAGGCTCAGACGCAGAAATCTTGAAGGTCTTCGATGTCAAAGCCATATCGCGGATGGGGAGCCACTCATCCCGCCCTGCGAGGTGAAGGTTTAATTCTAGTGGCGGGGTTTATTCCCGCCATCAATGTTGGGCAGCGCCGAAAAAAACTCGCCCAAGTTCCAATTATCCTAAAAGCACAATGGTTGTTCAATATTGGCCAAGTATTATATATATAGCTGAATTTTTATTCAACAAACAGCGATCCCAGCCGATTGCGGAAACTTATTCTCAACCTTTGCAAATTGCAATTTGCGCGAAAAAATTCAGGTATTACCACTTGAAAAACAACCCACCGGTAACCATGGCCGCCTCTTGATCATAAAAGTCGATGTTGGCATCGGTTTCGAAATAGGCCGCACCGAGGACAAAACTCATCGGTTCACTGCCGAGCAGCGACCAGTTCCAGGGATTTCTGTAGTACAGATTGCCCTGGACACCCCAGCGGTCATCGTCCCGGGTTTTATCATAGATCGGATTTTTTTGGTCATAGTCTGCTGTTCCGATCACGCCATTGACCGTTAGGACGATAGGATCGCCAAAATAGGCGTAGGTGAGTTGAAAATCGAACGCGTCATTGGCCATGGCATCGCCGTCCAGATCGTCGCGGGCGTAAATGAACTGGGGCACAATCCGGTGTTTCTTCGCAAAATTAATGCGGTAGAACACCTCGGCAACGTGCCGGTCGCCGTTGCGGTCCAAAAGATCCCGATCGTCTGAAGACAGCCCCAGAAATTCGCCGCTCTCTTCACTGTTGATATCGATTTTGCGATAGGTGTACTGCAGTTGGAAATTACTGCCCCAAATATCGTCCCAGACCAACCGCGCACCGTTGGAATCACGGTCGGTTTCTTTACGATTTTGATCGACCACGTAGGGATCTTTCCAGACCTGGGCCGGTATGCCGCTGAATAGAAGGCCGCCCTGCAACATACCGAACCGGCCGATCTCCTGTTTGACGCCGACCTGCTGGCTAAGATCGAAACGCACCAGGTCCCTCAGAGTCGTACCGATGAGCAGCTGCGTGCGGGTGCTCGCAAAGGTGTAGCGCAGCGTAAAGGGCACCAATACGATGCCGGTGGATTCTGAATCCGGCGAACCAGTCAGCGAATCGGTTTTTTTATCCGAAAGATCAAAGCCCAGAAAGCTTGCCACCATATTGGATTTATAATTCAGATAACCGACGCCGGGCCGGATAAATCCGCTGAAGCCGGATTTCACCGGAATCGGTTCCAGGGCCGGGGCGAAATCAGCGCTCACCAACAATAGGACAATCGTAGCCACAATTGTCAAAAAGCTATGTCTTCTCATCGTTTCTCCTTAAATAAAGTATCCGGTTAATTAATCCAAATATTCAATCCAACTGTGGTAATTGCTGATCTAAGGGTTGTGACCGGTTCTTTGAACCATCTTTTGTTATAGCACTTAAGAAGATTTTTTCAACAGTATCTTAATTTTGTTAGCTTTTGTTTTTTATGTCAAAATCTATCCATCACGAAAGCACGAAAGCACGAAATTAATCTCGTTTTTTTTCGTGTTTTCGTCCTTTCGTGTTTTCGTGATTAATCCGTCCTTTTTGATTCCCCGATCAAGCGTGAATTACGCTTCGCTCCAAGCGGCTTGCCCGGTGGGAGAAATAAAAAAAAGAAACCCGGCGCGAGAGAACTCCCGGGCCGGGTCAGTCAGATATTTTTCCAACCTGGATGGATGAGAGGCTGTCAGTTGCCTGCCATCAAATCTCCCACCAGTTTAGAAAATTTGGCGGGGTCCTCCAGCTTGCCGCCTTCGCCGATAACTGCCAGATCGAGCAGCAGGTGGATGTAGTCATCCAGTCTGGCATCTTTCTTGTCCGCCTCGAACATGCCGTGAATTTTTTCCATAACCGGGTGCGACATGTTCAACTCCAGCACCCGTTTGTTTTCCGGTGTTTTTTGCCCGGTCGACTTGAGAATTTTTTCCATATAGCCGCTCATGTCATAGGTGTTGCCGGACAGGCAGGCCACCGAGTCGGTCAGGCGGGTGGAGGGGCGCACTTCCTTGATGGTGTCTTCCAGTTTGGCCCGGATATGTTTGAACAGGGTTTCGTATTCACCCTTTTTGTCCTCGTCCACCTTGTCCAGATCGAGATCCCCTTTTTCGGCACTCTTGAGCTTCTTGCCGTCGTATTCGGTCAGGCCCTGGGTGACCCATTCGTCAATCGGGTCGGTCATCAGCAGAACCTCGAAGTCTTTGGACTTGAGCTGCTCGAGCAGGGGGCTGTTGATCAGGGCCGACAGATTTTCGCCGGTGATATAGTATATTTCCTTTTGATCCGGCGGCATCCCTTCGACATATTGCTGCAGCGACCGCCATTGACCGTCGGACTTGGTGGTCTTGTACCGCAGCAGGTCCGCTATTTTATCTTTGTTCTCGATATCGGTGTGCACACCGACTTTCAGCACGGCGCCGAATTCCTGCCAGAATTTTTCGTACTGCTCGACTTCCATACCTTTCAGCAGGTCGAATAGCTTTTTGACCAGGTTGCGCCGAATGTTGCGCACCAGCAGATCCTGCTGCAAAATTTCACGACTGACGTTGAGATTGAGGTCCGGGGCGTCCACCACCCCTTTGACGAACCGGAAATATTCGGGCATCAGTTCCTGGCAGTCGTCCATGATGAACACGCGTTTGCAGTAAAGCTGCACGCCGTGTTTGAATTCAGGATTGAATAGATCAAACGGCGCCTGGGAGGGTATGTAGAGCAGGGAAGTATATTCCGTGGTGCCTTCCAGCTTAATATGAAGCTTTTCCAGGGGCGGATTCCAGTCATGGCTGATGTGCCGGTAGAACTCTTCGTAGTCCGTATCGCTGACGTCTTTTTTATTCCTGGACCAGATTGCCTTCATGGAGTTAAGGGTTTCATCTTTGCGCACCTTGCGGGTGGTGCCCCCGATCGGTTTGCCGTCCTGGTCCTTGATCTGCTCGGCTTCCGGGATCGGCTCGTCTTTTTCAACTTCCATGACAATGGGATAGGCCACGAAGTCGGAATGCTGTTTCACGATCTGGCGAATGGTCCATTCGTCGGTAAAATCCTGGTCGTCTTCCTGTTTCTTTTTGAGCTCCAGGGTAATGACCGTCCCCCGGGCTTCCTTTTCAGCCTCGGTAATGGTGAATTCGCCGTCCCCATGGGATTCCCAGCGAACCGCCTTTTGCTCGCCCGCCGCCCGGGTCAGCAGCGTTACTTTTTCGGCCACGATAAAGGAGCTGTAAAAACCGACTCCGAATTGGCCGATCAACTCCGGGGTGATGGTCTCGTCATGGTTGAGCTGTTCCATGGCCTGCAAAAACCCGTTGGTTCCGCTTTGGGCGATGGTCCCGATATTTTCCATGACCTCGTCGTAGGTCATGCCGATACCGTTGTCGGCCACGGTCAGGGTATTTTTAATTGCATCGCGTTCAATTTTGATTTCAAATTCGGTATCCTCTCCCAGCAGCCCCGCTTCCGTCTGGGCCTTGAAACGCATCTTGTCGATGGCATCGGACGCGTTGGAGATCAATTCCCGCAAAAAAATTTCCTTGTTGGAATAAAGGGAATTGATAATCAAGTTCATCAGCTGCTTGACTTCAGTTTTAAATTCATGAGTTTCGGTTCTCTCTGCCATTTTGCTGCATGCCTCCTGTTTAGCGTAATAGTGATAAATTTTTAGTATATTATTAGTGCAAAAATGAAATTGTCAAGGTAAGGAAATTACCTGTTATCGTAAATAAATTCGATAGGTTCGCCGGGGCAAAAAACAGCATTTACAATTGAATTGAAAAGCGATAGTAATAATCTAATCTTTTTCCAAGACTGCGCTCGTAAAAGGGGACGCCTGCGGTGCAGCTACAGCGCAATTCAAAGAATTTAGGTGTCAGGTTTCGGGTGTCAGGGAACCGAGTTGTTAAATCCTGACACCTGACACTTTCAGTAACTCACGACATGTTGTCAGAAAAATCCTGCTAAGGGCCTATAGCCGTCCAAGGGCCTACCCCGGACAAGCCGGAATTGAAAATTGAAGATTGAAAATTGAAGATTTATGGTATCGCTCTCCGAGGCGTAGGCGTACAACCCCTGCGAGCCGGAGGCTTCGCTCTGTCTTTTAAGTTACAGTCGCTCGCTTAACTTTTGTCGTAATCATAAAAATGACGCCAAAATATTTTTTATTCCGAACGGCGCCCATTCCGAGAGCCTGACTTAAACGCGACAATATTTCGGCAATCCATATTTTGACGGTTATAGAAGCATAAAAAATGAGGGGATAAAAAATGAGGCAAGAACTGACAGATCACGAACTGGATACCTACTCGCGCCAGATCGTTCTGGCCGATATCGGCTACGACGGCCAATTGAAGCTGCGCAACGCCAAGGTCTGCCTCATCGGCGTGGGCGGTCTGGGCTCGCCGGTTGCCTTAAAGCTCGTGGGCATGGGCATCGGTCACCTGCGCTTCATCGATCGCGATATCGTCTCCCGCTCGGACCTTCACCGTCAGCACCTCTACGATGCGCAATCCCTCGGACGTCCCAAAGTCGAAGTAGCCTTCGATAAATTAAGTCGCTTGAACCCCGATGTGGAACTGGAGCCCATACCCGAATCTTTAAATTCCGCCAATGCCGAAGCGTTGATTGCCGGCATGGATATCGTCATCGACGGCCTGGACCGTCCGGAGCCCCGCTACATCGTCAATCGTACCTGCAATAAGCTGAAAATTCCATACGTCTTCGGCGCTGCTATCGAAGCCTATGGCAATGTGTCGACGATTCTGCCCGGCCAGACATTTTGCCTGGAATGCTTTATGCCCGACCTTAAAGACGAAGATCTGCCGGTTTGCGGCCTGGTCGGCGTTCATCCGTCGGCCATCGGCATTGTCTCTTCGGTCCAGGTGTACGAGGCCGGTCGGGTCCTGATCGGCCAGGAGCCCAAGCTTTACAACAAGCTGCTCTACGTCGATCTGCGGGAATTCGAATTCAACATACTTGACATTCCATCACTGGAATCGTGCAAAGTATGCGGTACGCAGCCGGACGGGGACCCCATGGCGGTCACCGACCGGTTTTTCGAAGAAACCTGTGCCCGGGACGGCCGGCGCAATTTCGTCATTTCACCGGTCAAACGGATTGACCTCGATATGGACAAGTTGCATACGGTCCTGCAAGACAGCGGCCGGAAAATAAAAACTGCCGGTAGGCTGGGCATCACCTTTGAAAAATCCGAACAGCTCACAGCCTGTATTCTCAAAAGCGGAATCATGATCGCCCAGACCCCGCCCCGGTTGGAGAGCAATTTCAAATCGGAAGTGATTGAAACCTGGAGATCAATAATAATCGATGGAATGGGGTTTTCCGCGGAAATCTTGCCGGAAGTAGTATAGGAGAAGATTGGTTTAAGAAAACCGATAAAATTCCAAATAACAAAAAACAAATTACAAATAAATCCCAATATCCAATGACCCAAATTCAAAACACCTTATTTGTCATTCGTCATTTCTGGCTTGTCCGGGATAGGTCATTGTGAAATTGGTGCTTGGATATTGTTTGTTATTTGTTTTTTGGTGCTTGTTATTTTTTCACATCAGGAACTCGACTGCAGCGCATTATTCTAAGTGCGTTTGTTACTAACGTCTAATATCACTGAAATTGGAGTAATTTATGACCCTGCACTTTACCAAAGAGGAATTCACAGAACGCCAATCCCGCACCATCGAACAGCTGCAACAGCGACAACTGGACGGCCTGTTGATGTTCCGCCAGGAAAGCATGTACTACTTAAGCGGCTACGACAGTTTCGGTTACGTATTTTTTCAGTGTTTGTATCTCGGCGCGGATGGACGTTTAATGCTGTTGACCCGGGCTCCGGACCTGCGCCAGGCCCGCCATACCTCCACCATCGAAGATATCCGGATCTGGGAGGACCGCGCCGACGCCGACCCGGCCATGCAGTTGAAAACCGTCCTGCAAGGGCTCGGCTGCCGGGGCAAAAAGCTGGGGGTGGAATACGATGCCTATGGATTGACGGCCAAAAACGGCAAGCTGCTGGAAGCGGCCCTGGCAGACTTTTGCACCCTGGAAGATGCATCCGAAATCGTCAACCGGCTGCGGGTGGTAAAAAGCGCGTTCGAAATGGAATATGTACGCCAGGCGGCCGTGCTGGCGGACCTGGCCTATGATGAGGCCTACCGGGTGGCGGAACCGGGCGCGGATGAAGGCGTCATCCTGGCCGCCATGCAGGGTATCATTTTCGCCGGCGGCGGTGACTATCCGGGCAACGAGTTTATCATCGGATCTGGGGCCGACGCCCTGCTGTGCCGCTACAAGTCGGGCCGGCGCCGGCTTGACGACCAGGATCAAATGACCCTGGAGTGGGCGGCGGCCTACCGCCACTATCACGCCGCCATGATGCGCACCATCCCCATCGGCCGCGCCACCGATCGCCACAAAAAAATGCACGCCGTCACCGCCGAGGCCATGACGGCCTGCCTGGAAGCGCTGAAACCCGGCAACCCCACCGGGGAGGTATTTGATGCCTATGCCCGGACCTGTGACGCGGCCGGCATGCAGGACCACCGCCTGAATGCCTGCGGCTACAGCATGGGCACGACTTTTGCCCCGAATTGGATGGACTGGCCCATGTTTTATCACGGCAACCCGGTTATCGCAGTTCCGAACATGGTGTTTTTCCTGCACATGATATTAATGGACAGCGACACCAATCACGCCATGTGCTTCGGGCATTCGGCAGTGGTGACTGAAACCGGCTGTGAATCACTTTCCGGGAGATCAATGGATTTGGTGGTGGCTTGACAGAAGACAGAAGGCAGAAATTGGAAGTGGGAAGTCGGAATGCGGGAAAGAGAGAAGATGAGAAGGTGGGAAGGTGAGAAGATGAGAAGCTCATAGCTCATAGCTGATAGCTGATAGCTCAAAGATTTAGAGGACAGAAATTGGAAGTGGGAAGTCGGAATGCGGAAGTGGAAATGCAGTTGAAGGAGCACCGGCGAGCAGCTTGAACCTATGAGCTGCGCGTTGCATTTAGACTTACGTTACGATAATTGTTTATCGTAGGGTGGGCTGTGCCCACCGAGACTAGCGAATATCATCTGTTAATGGTGGGCAGAGTACTATCAGCAGGTTTCAGGATTCAGGATTGTTTTTTACTGACACCTGAAACCTGACACCTGAAACCACAAATATCTTGGACAGATGGCATAGCCGATTGTCTCTGACCTTGCCCAAAAGACCAAGTTTTCTGAAACAAAATAATCGAGGGATGGATGATGGGCGATTTTGCGGAATATGACCGGTATGATGCCTTGGGGTTGGCCGAACTTGTTCGAAAGGGTGAAGTGACGCCGGGCGAGCTTTGCCGGGAAGCCATTGACAGAATCGAACGGGTCAATCCGCAGATAAATGCCGTAGTGACGCCCATGTACGAGCAGGGCCGCCAAACCACATCGGAGATTTCGGCTGACGGCCCGTTTGCCGGCGTGCCCTTTCTGCTCAAAGATCTTTTGGCCGCCTATGCCGGTGTTCCCATGTCACGGGGCTGCCGGGCCCTCAAAAATGACATTCCCGACCACGACAGTGAGATGGTGGTGCGCTTTAAAAAAGCCGGCGTGGTTATTCTCGGCAAGACGAATACCCCTGAATTCGGCTTGTTGGGGATTACCGAACCTGAGCTTTTCGGGCCCTGTCGCAATCCCTGGAATACCGAACACACCCCCGGCGGCTCCAGCGGCGGCTCGGCGGCGGCGGTGGCGGCCGGTCTGGTGCCCATTGCGGCAGGCGGCGATGGCGGCGGTTCGATCCGGATTCCCGCGGCCTATTGCGGACTTTTCGGGCTAAAGCCTTCCCGCGGCCGCAATCCAACCGGTCCCGACCATGGCCGAATTTGGCAGGGCGCAGTGCAGGAACACGTCATCACCCGATCGGTAAGAGACAGTGCCGCCATGCTGGATGCAACCCGGGGCGCCGACACAGGGGCACCATACGAGATCAAACCACCCGGTGAAAGCTATCTCGATGAAATTGCCAAGAATCCCGGACGGCTCAAGATCGCCTTTGATACCCATTCCCCCCTGGGCACTCCGGTCCACCCGGAATGTGTAAAGGCCGTCTCGGAAACCGCCCGTTTACTGGAAGAGATGGGGCACGAACTTACAGAGGCCAGGCCGGCTATCGACGGCCCGGCGCTGGCCCAGAGCTTTATTTCCATGTATTTTGCTGAAATGGCTGCCAATATCGACGAATTGGAAAACGTATTAGGAAGAAAAGCGCGTCCCACTGATGTAGAGGCGCTAACCTGGCTGTTAAGCCTGCTTGGTAGAAGCTATTCGGCCGGATATTTTGTCACCGCCATGCGCCAGTGGGATCACGCGGCCCGCCAAATGGGAAAATTCTTCCGGCAGTATGATCTGTATCTTACCCCGACCACGGCCGATCCTCCCGCCAGGATTGGTGAATTGCAGCCCAAACCTGCTGAATCGTTGATGATCAAATTGGTCAACACCTTGCGGCTGGGTTGGCTGCTGAAAGCCACCGGTTTGCTGGACCAGATGGCCAAAGAGAGCCTTAAAAGAACCCCTTTTACCCAAACTGCCAATCTATGCGGGCTGCCGGCCGTCTCGGTGCCGCTCCACTGGACTGCGAACGGCTTGCCGTGCGGATCGCATTTCACCGCACCTTTCGGCGATGAGGCCACCCTCCTGCGCTTGGCCGCCCGGCTCGAGGAAGCCCGGCCGTGGTTTGACAAGCGGCCGCCGGTGAAGGACTAACGACTATATGCTCTTATGAAACTTCAGGGAATGACGAATGAATAATGACGAATGATGGAATCGCTTCGCTCAGTCGTTTTAAAATAGCCAGAATACATTATTCGATGTCCCGTGTTGGATGTTCGATGTTGGACGTTCGATGTTCGACGTTCATTAGTTTCTTCTATTGATCAGACTGGCTTTTTTTTAGCCAGAGCCAGCGCTCGTGTGAAAGTTCATTGGCACAAATTCGTGTTATCTCGGAGCTCTTTGCATTTAGTAGGTTGGGTTGAGCCAAATCCAGGCTTTGTTGGATTTCGTTGCACTCAATCCAACCTACATGGTGTCGATAATATTTTGAGATGCGAAACCCAACAAAAGCCGAATTCGAAATCGCGCTCCAAAAGATTATTTTTCGATTAGGCCAGCCGTTTTTCGCCGGCGGCTGGGCTGACACCTGAAAACCAATAACCCGCATCATACCAAAGACTCTTCTAGCTGCTCCTCAAGCAGCCGCCGGAGCCAAACCGGAATTTCCATTTTCTGAAAACTATCCATACCCAGACAGACCGTCACATTCTGCCCGACAATCCGCGGATCGCTGTCACCCTCTCTAAAAACCCGATAAGCAAAGGTAATGGAAGTACGGCCCAGTTTTAGCACCCGAACTTCCACCTCGATATTGTCCCCGTAACTGAACGGCTTGCTGAAATCGGACACTAAATGCACGGTAGGCAGACCGATGCGATGCTTGTCGATGACCGTGTGATAATCGACCCCTAGTGCTGCGGCAAAAAACTCCTCCATGGCCACGTGAAAATAATGCATAAAACGCGGGTAATACACGATACCGGCACGATCGATGTCACCGAAGCGTATTTTAAGTTTAGATCGAAAGTTCATGATTTTTTCTCGATAGTTTGGGTTATGACCTTAGTTCAATATATTTCTAAATGTCGATCGTCAGGAGATATTATGTCAATTTAAAAAATCATATATTTATTTTTGATTTATTATTTGGGCTAAATTGCAAGCAACAAAGATAACCAACAGCTATCAACTCCCTAATTACCAATTTCCGTGCTTTGTCCTCTGACGTCTGTGTTCTGTCACCTGTCATCTGACCTCTGTCTTCTGCCCCCAATCCTCCGACCTTCTTATCTTCTCACCTTCCAACCTTTTTTTTTCTCAAACACCGCCTTCTACCCTCAACCTTCCACCATCGACCTTCCACCCTCTACCTTCCACCATCGACCTTGCAAATATTCGTTTTTACCGAACGCCGAGCGCCGAATGCCGAAGGCCGATACCCTATCCTCCGACCATCTTATCTTCTCAACTTCCCACCTTCTTTTTTTCTCCACTTCCGACTTCCGCATTCCCACTTCCCACTTCCAGATAGTTGCTCTCAATCCCTTTAACCATATTGGTCATGGCCGTGTAGAATGGTGTCGCAATACCCTTCTGGCGGGCGTACTCGACGATCTTGACGCCTAGAAAATCAATTTCCGTCGGCTGTTTTAAATCGATATCAAAACACATGGAATCCCGGTGCACCCCGACCTTGGCCAGGTAGGCCAGGGCCTGTTCGAGATAATCCGGGCCGAAGTCGTAGCCCATGGCTTTGGCCACGGAAATGGCTTCCTGAAAACAGGCATCGGCAATCTCACGGGTGGGGGGGGGAAATCCAGGGCGTCCTTGATGGTTTTATCGGTTACCGCGCAAATGGAAGCCATGGTGCATTTCATGATCATTTTTTTCCAGACATAAAACTTGATGTCGTCAACGAATTCGGTTTCCAGCCCGCCTGCGGTCAGCGTCTTGGCGATGTCACCTCCCAGCTCGTCGTTTTGCGGTGTCAAGCCGCCCAGGTGATTGGGCGGATTGAAAAATGCCGTCGCGACATCCCCGACACCCTTCAGCGACGCGCCGTAGTTCAGCGACATACGATAAACGGCGTCTGCTCCGAATTTGTCCGCGATGAGATCCTCGGCCCCCAGTCCGTTCTGGGTGGCGATCAGTTTGAGGCCGGGACGATACACATTTTCGAGTTCCTTTAAAACCGTTTGGAGGTGAAAGGTTTTGGTGGCCAGAAATATCAAATCAGGACTGTAGAGTGGACGCATAAACGTAAAAATTCTCATTATATCAGCATGATAAGATAAAATACTACTTGACTTTTTTTGATATAAGTACTACTAAAATCACTCCTTTTATAGGCCTAGTTCCCTAAAACTG
>Ga0209743_1000330_pt1 | contig 16887 bp, 13 predicted proteins | sample OlaalgELextract2_FD_187378 | JGI IMG/M metagenome (GOLD analysis project Ga0209743, IMG submission 187378) | Olavius algarvensis symbiont microbial communities from Tuscany, Italy - Type G ELBA extract 2 (SPAdes) (version 2) | ecosystem: Host-associated > Annelida > Digestive system >...
TAACCTGAAGCACAGCAGATTGCTGCTTTAACCAATTTTTCAAAGAACATTGACCAAATTTAAAATGTTGGACCTACAATTTTGTAATTTATTCTGATCAATTTTAAGTTTATGCGCAGGCTCTATAGGTTGACTTTCTTAAATGGAATAAAAATCAAAATAGATAGCAGCATACCTAACTTTTTCGTTCCTTCAGGAATTCACGACATTACACAAAATAAAATGTTACCGCTTAATCGTAATGATAGATACGACCATCAAGCCTGTCCCCGTGGAACGCGGATAAAAAGAGATTGGTCACACCCTTTAAACCATCTACAACGATTAGATTATGCAGGTTTATTGTCTTTATTCTCTTGCCTTGTGATTCTGTATACAATAATAAACGCCCAAATCTCAAGTGCAACTATAACAAAATGCATCCCAAAATCTACTAGTGGAGCCGCATTTGCAGAAGGGAATAATGGATCTATAAGGGTCTGCTGACCATCCTTAAAGATACTCATAAATAACACAACAAGATATTGGTTTGGGTTTTGAGTATACAAGACAAAAACGGAAGCGGCTGTCATAGCGAGCAGTCTTCCTGCGGTTGTGTATATGATGTTTAAATCAGGTACCCCTTCAATGGTTATACCAGCATCAAGGAGAAATTGGTGATTGAAATAGAACAAATACCCCTGTATGGCCATAAACATTATAAGGACAATTAGTAAGATATTTACCCAAAGTGGAATAGGAGAGCTTTTAAACATTTTCAATAATTCCTTTCATATTTCATTTATCACCTTTTACTGATGACCTCAAGCCACGTAACGTTGGCCGGTCACCTGCGCTAGAGTGATTCAAATATCACTTTGAATGGGGGAAATAGGCTCTATAACCACCAACTTTTTAATCGGCTCGGTGTCTGGCGTCAGGTGCACTGGCATGGTTAGCATTTTTCTCTTTAACTGTCTGATAAAAAAATTCTGGGATATTGGCTTTTTTCATTTTATAAATTTGCGCTTTGGTTAATTCGGGATCAAAACTTGTTTCTCCAATTTTATAGTAACTATTGCTGAGTCTTTTAATCAGTTTTCTACAAAAATAGACCCAATCTTTGTTGTATGGGCTTTCTTTAACTTCGCCAGTGTAATATATTATTGCTTCTGACAGCCATAAAAGAGATAGAGCTGTTCCCAAATCGCAATTAGGATGATCTGCGATCTTATTTGGCAATTCGAAACCATCATCCCAATTGTAATCATTTGCGAGATCCATAAGTTCCTGAGAGGTTTTCTCTCCCAACTTCATATCGATTTATTCCTGATAATCTGTGGCTCCTGCTGACGACAGGTATCAGCGCGTTTTCAAAGCACGCAGCGCGTAGAAAAACCGCTGGATACAATGGCTAGCGGGTCTCTTCTATATTCCTCGGAAAGAGGCGGCCTGATGCAGATTGCCACTGGTCTTTGTGTTCAAGGAACTCGTGAAGACCTGGAAAGAGCACAAGTAGTTTGTCCCGCTCTTGAGGTGAGAATTTCTTATCCAAAGGATCTTTGCAGTCTACCGGCCACTGTGCGGCCTCCCATACCGCATGAATGGAATTCTCGGAGAGCTCCCTTACTGTGGAAGTGACGACCCTGCCGCCTCGTTCCCCTCTTGCTGTTGAGGCTGCAGCCACTTCGTCTAAAGGAACGGCTATGTCGCTTGCACCGTAAAAGAAAGACGCTGGTTTGTCGGCCAGAGCCTCGTGGAAGAAACCCCTGTACTTGAGCTTGTGTAGCTCCAAAACGCGACGGTGCGCGCCTACTGTTACGTCTGCAGCCAGCTCATGTGCGTGTGTCAAGGCCCGACCGCCTGCGATCCATGTGATGCGGTCATTGTTGCCGTCTTTGAGAAGCGCTCTAGCCTCGTCGAAAGCCAGCACACACGATTCAAGATAGAAGAGGGAGCGTTTTTCGGCGGATTCCTTCGCAGCCCGTGCTTGTGTAAACAGATGGCCTGAAAGCGCAAAGAGTATGCCGACAAGCACTGCGTTCTTGAATGGTTCCAGGGTGGCAGCAGAAATCCAGGGGCTTGCAGCGAATACGAACGCACCACACGCGACTAGAACCCAACCTATAATTGTTAATATTATCGCTATTGATTTCATTATCAAGTACCGCTAACGGGGCGTTTCGCCTGCCGGCGGTGGGTTTAAACGCTAAATTTGAAGCTGCCAAAATGTAAAAGTGCCAACCAATGTTGTAAGCCGCTCGATATAGCCGGTCAGAGTGCAAACGCATGGTTATGTGCTTTCGCTTTCGGTTAATAGGAAATTCCTAAATTTTGAAGGTACTCTTTTGATTTTTCATGGCCTAAATTCGCAGCAATTTTAAAATCGCTGATAGCCTTCTCTTTCTGGCCCATTTTAAGCAGGACAACTCCTCTATTATAGAAAGCCGTATAGGATTGTTTATTAATCTCAATAGCGCGATTTAAGGAGTCAATAGCAGATTGAAAGTTGTCATTCTTAAAGGCCGCTAAAGCTTCCTTGATCAAATCGTTTTCACTTAATTTCGGTAATGGTGGAGGCTGGATGTCAATTGACTTGATCTGGGAATCCTTTTGTTTTCTGGCGTTAGAAAGAACTATTATCACTATGACAACGGGAGCCGCTAATATGAAGAGAATAATCAGCTCTGGTAGTCCAATTCCGATCATTTTGTACGATCCTCCGAATTACGCAAACATAACGGCTGCGTATAACCAGCGGGCAAAAGTTAATTCGCCCAAGCAGGGATTTTAACGCAAATCGCCATAGTTTTCCCCGTCTGGTTCATATGCCTGGTTATATGATATTTTGGATTAATTGAGGCTACTAAAAATATCTTTTCTTGATCGTATCGTTTTATAAATCGCTTTTGCAACCTTTCCGTAAAATACAAGCCGATTTCTTCCTACATGGAGTATAATCCGTTTTAAAAAGCCTTCCTTGTATTCCAGACCTGAAATGGAAGACCATGGTAAAAGAATCGGACCATGAAGGATTGAGAAGATTAGTGATGTTCTTAGGATCAGTCCTATATCCGATATTTTGATATTAACACAACTGCTATATCCACAAATGTAATTCAAATTAAGGCTTCTCCAATTGAAACTATCGATGACCTTCACAGGTCCATTGGGAAGAGGGTATCGTCTCGCAAGCCGGAACCATCCTCCCAATAAACTGATGATACAAGATACCACTATCCATCCCGCGATGAATATGAGCATCAAATGAATAGGACGAATTTCGTTCATGACCATATAACGGGGCGTTTCACCTGCCGGCGGTTGATTTAATCTCCAAAGTTTTTGACTGCTTAAAACTCGGTGATCCAAAGAATGTTGTAATCCGCACGGTATAGCCGGCCAGAGTGCAAACGCATGGTTATATTATTTCAACTATTTGTTTATCGAAAAGCCGAGAAAAGCGCCCATATCGCAAAACAGATGAAACCAAATACATAAAGCCCAAAAAATATTTTAAGCCCTTTAGGACTTAGGATTCCTAAGAATCTAACTGCTTCGCTTTTGAATTCATATCCACAATTAGGGCATCTCACCATCGAACTTTCGTCTATCCATTTCTCAGGCGCCTTATGACCGATTTGCATATAGTCACGGTAATCTTTCGCAACGCCCTTATACGCGCTGTTTTCAGAGGCTCTAAATTTAGTTTCACAATTTGGACAGCTTGCAGCTTTCATTGTATTTTGAAATATAACGACCGCCGGTCACCTGCGCCAAAAACTCCCAGAAACTATCAAAAAAGCCTAAGCCTTTCATGAATCATCACCTTTCCTAAACGCCCCGGCTTTTGGCGTCAGGTGCACTGGCATGGTTATAAATTACTCAATTATTTTGTACTTTCTTCTTGCTTGATCCTTCGGCATCCCGTTAAAATGCCACCATTCATAACTCAAAGGGAAAAAACCTGCCTTTTTCATCGTATCAGAGAGAAGATTTCTATTTTCAGCCTGCTTCTGATTGAGTTTGAAGCCCATTTTCATTTTAGCGAATTGCCAGTATAACTTTAATGTGCTTTTCCTAAACGGGGTAAATCCCATATCAATTTCTTTGCTATTTTCATCAACAATGGTGATGTCCACGGCAATTCCGTAATTGTGCATTGAGCCTTTTTCCGGGTTGGCTACATATTTTTCGAACTTAGTTCCCTTCATCTTTTCATACATCTTTTTTGAGACACTTCTCGGTCTTGCGGCATCCAGAATAAGCAGTGAATAATTGGGGTGTTTAGCTTTCAAAACCTTCTGCGCATTAGATAGTTTAATAGCAACATCTTTTCTTAAATAAGCTTTATCAAGACCATTGTAGTAGTTTTCACGGAAATAATTATTTTTTGGATTTGAGTTTACAAGATCGACTTGAATTGTGTTGTCGATGGTGCTGATATCAACAAGGCCAGCATCAATGAACCGTTTTTCAATTCCACTTACCTGCGCTGCGTTTCCAACGTTCAGGAAAAAAGAAAGGATAATAAAAAAATATAAAAAGCTACAATATCGCATACATTTATAACGCCCGCGCATCACCTGCACCCAAAGGACCGAAAAAACTGTAAAGGTCATATTTTTGGGGATTACATAGAAAAATTAAAAGCGGCACAGCTTTGGGTGTCAGAGTGCATGCGCCTTGTTAGATTAAATTCATTTATGATTGTCGTAATATTCTATAGGCTCTAGTTTACCACCGCATTCACAGCAAAATTTGGGTCGTTTATAAAGCGTATAACATGTCTTACAAATTCGGTTAAATGTATCCAAAGAAATATCTTTGCCGTTAATTATTTGGAGAACATAGAGGAATATAAATGAAGCTATTCCATATTTTGAAGATTCCACAAGTGTCTTTAAATTTAGTCCCAGCGGACCTTCTGATGAACCATGCATACCAATTAACCCTAAAAAGAAAAATGATAATATTACAACTTTAAGACCTATTTTGATCGGCGTATATGGAAGCCAAGCATGCCTTTGTTGCTTCTTATTGGTTTCAATTATTTCTTCTTCAGACTTTCTTTTATACATAATATTGAATCTAACATAGTATTAGACCACCTAATTACCGTATTATATCACGGCATAGTGGCCGATTATCGTCTAAATCTTTAAATATTTTATTCGGTTAAAAAATTTCTTTGTTGATATTGTAAATGACAATTACTGCAATTTATGCTCATCTTAATAGACTGCCTAACTGCCGTATTATTTTACGTTTTCCAGCATCAATCTTTGAAAATTTTTACGCAATTCTAATAAGTTATAAAAATTTATCTGATATATTGAAATAGTTAATTACTGAATTGATCAATATGATCTTAATTTCAGCATGTTATTCTTAGCATATGCGATTACTAGGTCGGGAGTTTTGTCATGCTGCTTAGGAGGGTATCCAAGTATATTGGCTCAGGGGCCCCTGGATTCTTGTTCACGCAAGAATGACAACCTTTGCCTGAAAAAAACTCTCTGATATCCCAATTAATTAACGCATAGATCGGGATTATTGTCAAAACCAAAATACTATAGATTTAAGAAAGTTAGATAAAGGTGGACGAAATGAAATTGATCGGTCAAGCGGGTCTATCAGGGTCAAACCTCGAATGGTGATTTGAAGTTTCACTTTATTTGTCTAATTTACTAATCAAGATTTGACATCCTTTTTTTTCTCTCAGGTTTAGCCGGGTTGGGTCACTATAGCTCCAGCGGCGCCGTGAGAATTCAGAAAACTATGACATTGCTTTCTCAGAGGGATTAACGCGAAAACTGCGATTGGATTGTCGGCCGATTGAAATATTAAAAAATGTGGTTACAATGAGTAAATCATAATAAGCATACCCTCGATATGAGCTTCCAATTCAGGAGAAGACAATGATTTTGAAAAGAAAGAATATGAACGGATTTGTTTTAGCCGCATCACTGATGGTGATTTTCATGATCCCCCGGCCCGCGGCAGCTTCGGATACAGGCACACCGACCAAAGATCTGCTGTCCAATGCCTATACGGGCAAAGTATATTCGCCCTATGCCAAACGTGGCATCCCCGAGAGGCCGCTGTGGGGCGATACCCACCTCCACACCTCGCTGTCAATGGATGCCGGCTTGTTCGGCAATCGCCTGTCGCCCAGTGAAGCTTACCGGTTCGCACGCGGCGAGGAGGTCGTTTCCTCCACCGGGCAGGCGGTGCGCCTGTCGCGTCCCCTGGACTGGCTGGTGGTCGCCGACCATTCCGACGGCATGGGTTTTTTTGGTGATATTGCCGCCGGCAAACCGGAGTTGATGGCCTACGAACAGTCGGCGCGCTGGATCAAGGCCCTGGAAAAAGGCGGTGATGCCGCAGTGCAGGCTTCGCTGGACTTAATCACGGCATTTTCCAATGACAAGATGGATCCGGAAATGTTCGCCCTTTATTCACCCGGTTCAAAGCTCTACAAAAATTTGTGGGAAAAAGTCATTGACGAGGCCGAGGCTTTCAACGACCCCGGCCAATTTACCGCCTTCATCGGCTTTGAGTGGACTTCCTTGATCAAGGGCAACAATATGCACCGGGTTGTTATGATGCGCGATGGTGCGACGCGTGCCCGGCAGGTGGTGCCTTTCACCATGACCGCCCCCCAGGGCAGCCCCGATCCCAGGGATCTGTGGAAGTATCTGGCCAACTACGAAAATAAGACCGGCGGCGAAGTGCTGGCAATTGCACACAACGGCAACCTGTCCAACGGAATCATGTTTCCGCTTGAAGCCCAATGGAACGGCACCAAGGTGGACGAGAGCTATGTCACCCAGCGCAACAAGTGGGAGCCGCTTTACGAAGTTACCCAGATCAAGGGTGACGGCGAAGCCCATCCCTTCCTGTCGCCGGACGACGAGTTTGCCGATTACGAGAACTGGGATATCGGCAATCTCGACGTCTCAGAGGCCAAGACCAACGACATGCTGGCAGGCGAATATGCCCGCGAGGCATTGAAGCGCGGCCTGGCGATCGAAAAACGCCTCGGCACCAATCCTTACAAGTTCGGTCTGATTGGCGCCACCGACAGCCATACGTCCCTGGCCACCGCCGAAGAAGACAATTTTTTCGGCAAGCACAGCGGCTACGAACCCAATCCAAAACGAATGAGCCATGTTTTCATGGAAACGGACAAAGGGAAAATCGTGGGCTGGCAGATGGTGGCGTCGGGGCTGGCCGCGGTCTGGGCCACCGAGAATACCCGGGAAGCCATTTTCGATGCGATGCTGCGCCGGGAAGTCTACGGCACCACCGGGCCGCGTATGGCCGTGCGGTTGTTTGGCGGCTGGGAATTTAACGACCGGGACCTGTACTCCCGCATACCGGCCAATGCCGGCTATAAGAAAGGCGTTCCCATGGGCGGCGACCTGCGGGCGAAACCCGAGGACGCGAGCGCGCCCAACTTCCTGGTCTTTGCCCTGCGCGATCCCATCGGCGCCAATCTCGATCGGATCCAGATCGTAAAAGGCTGGCTCGATGCCGACGGCACCACCCATGAGAAAGTTTACGACGTTGCGTGGTCGGGTGACAGGGTGCCCGGTAAAAATGGCAAACTGCCGCCGGTGGGCAACACGGTCGACGCAGCCATGGCCTCCTGGACCAATACCATCGGCGCCTCGGAATTGATGACCGTCTGGTCCGACCCTGATTTTGATGCCGGGCAGAAAGCCTTTTACTATGCGCGGGTACTTGAGATCCCGACGCCGCGCTGGTCCACCTATGATGCCTTCAGGTTCGGCATCGACCTGCCGGAAGAAGCGCCCTTCGCGACCCAGGAACGGGCTTACACGTCACCCATCTGGTACACACCGCAATCTTGACCGGCCATTATTCTTCCATACTGCAGCGGTTTCTGCGGGAACCGCTGCTGCATTTCATCGCCATCGGGGGCCTTGTTTTCCTGATCTACACAGCCCTCAATGATTTTCGCCAGAATGCTTCCAAAACTATCGTCATTACCCCTGAACGAATTCGCCAGATAACGGGTGAATTCGACCGGGTCTGGAACCGGACGCCCACCGAAGAGGAGCTTGATCACCTGATTGAAGAGGAAATTCGCTCGGAGGTCTATTACCGCGACGCACTGGCGCTCGGCCTGGACCGAAATGATACTGTTGTGCGACGCCGACTGCGGCAAAAGATGGAGTTTTTGACCGACACCGGCATCTATTTGCAGGAACCTGCGGCCGGAGAGTTGGAGTCCTATTTTACTGCCAACGTACAGGCCTACCGCAGTGAACCGCGTCTTGCGTTCGAGCAAATCTACCTGGGTGAATCGCCTGCCACGGCTATCGTTTCACAAACCCTGAAGACGCTGGTGTCGGAGCCGGCAACCGACCCAACCACGCTGGGGCAGCGCACACTGTTGCCGGCTCAGCTCAAGCTGTCGCCGCCGGGCGCCATCGACAGTGTGTTCGGCCGGGGATTCTACCGGCAAATCGCCGAACTCGCCCCCGGGACGTGGGGCGGCCCTGTCACCTCCGTCTACGGTGTGCACCTGGTACGCACCCTCGATGGCCGTCCGGCCCGACTGCCACCGCTGGAAGAAGTCCGCGAGACCGTACTGAAAGACTGGCGATCTGCGAAAGCCAGGGAAAATCGCGAGCAGGACTATGCCAAACGGCGGGAGCGCTACGTCGTCGAGATCCTCCCCAAGAATCGTAATTGACTATTGAAAATTGAAGATTGAAGATTTGTGGATGTCGCTGCGCTCCGTCATTTTAATAGTATGTGCAGATTACACTACTTCGGTATTCGCCTTGTAAAAATCTTGGAAAGGCTTGAGTCTTTTTTTCAATCAAACTGACTCCTTCCGCCGCCAGGCGACTTAGCGAAAGTTCGGCGTGGTTTTAGATTAGTACGGCCGGCCTGACGGAGACTTGACAGCGAACCTGATCGACGCCGTCAACCTCGCCGACCACCGCTTCGAGCCGCCGCAGGTTTTCTTCACTTTCGGTCAGTCCTTTGACTAGCACTACACCTTTGTCCGGCACGGCGAGGTGGATATAGCGTGGATCGAAGTTGCTATTTAACAGGGCGGCCTCGACTTTTTTCTCCAGGGACAGCCGATCCATGGCGTCCAGCGCGGTCAGGCTGCAGGTTTTCATTTCCTGATTTTGCGCTGCGGCCACAATAATGTCGGCCGCCGACGGGGCCGACATTTTCTCGCTGCTGACGACCAGGTCAAACAGGGACAAGTCATTCCAGTCTCGATGAAACGCAAAGCGAAAATAGCCGGCTTGATTGTCATCGCTTTGTCGGATGAGCCGCTCGGCAACTTCCCGGCTGATGCCTTCCTGCTCCATGGCGTAACGGATCCGCGTGGAGCGTTCGGCATATATCAACACGTGCAGGGCACAGCCGAAATCCCGCAGCAGATACTGCCCCCCGTGGCCGATGATAACGCCTTCGCCCTTTTTCGCGACTTCGTAGATGACGGCTTCCATCAAATCCAAAAAGATGTCCGGCTTGTTGCCGAGGAGCCGGTCGAAAAAGCCGGGCGCCCGCTCATCAAAGTCTTTGAGATCTGCAAGGTCCCGGCCGATGCCTTGAAGCGTGCGCTGCAGTCTGGCATCGTCATATAATTCCAGGTTCAGACGCTCAGCAACGAGTTTGGCGATTGCGTCGCCCATGCAGCCCATGCTTTGGGTGATTGTTATTAAAGACATAACGATAGCATCCTCCTTCCTAGTTTCGGACCTTCTCTATTATTGCAAATCTCGGGTTTGCTTTATCAGTACGTTTATCCAGAATTAAGTCGGATAAATCCCAAAAATCAAATTCCAAATTTCAAATAAATCCCAAATTCCAAAACTCAAATTCGAAACCAAAATACCGATTATGAAGTTAATCACTCGGCTATCTCCACAGATCGACAGGCGGATTGGCTTGAGGCATAAAGAAGATTATCGCACCCTTCTATTTCTTGTTTGGGTCATTGGTGTTTGGATTTTTGAATTTATTTGTTATTTGTTTTTTGTCGCTTGGAATTTTTTCTCCACTGTTTAGCCCAAATACTGCTCTCCTTAACCGCAACATCATGGCTTAATCGGTAAGAAGCCCCTTCACTACAGTAATCGCCTCCCCACCATCCTGAGCATAACCGTCGGCCCCGATATCAGCGGCAAATTTTGCATTTACCGGGGCGCCGCCGACGACTATCTTGAGCTGGTTTCTGAGCCCGGCCTCCTCCAGGGCATTGATCACCAGCTCCATTTGGGGCATGGTTGTCGTCAGGAGGGCCGACAGACCCAGGATTTGAGGCCGGTGCCCGGACACCTGTTCGACAAAATTTTCGGCTTTCACATTGACGCCCAGGTCGACGGTGTCATAGCCGACGCCTTTGAGCATGGTCAACACCATATTTTTGCCGATGTCATGAAGGTCGCCCAAAACGGTTCCGACCAATATCTTAGCGCTTTTGCCGATCCGATTGCCGGCCAAATGCGGCTCGAGTACTTTTAAGGCTTCATTGAGCGCCCGGGCTGAAAGCAGAACTTCCGGAATAAACACCGTGCCGTCCTTAAACCGCTCACCGATGATCTCCATGGCCGAGAGCATTCCGACGTTCAAAATCTCCCGCGCATCGTAGCGCTGATCCAGCATTTTTGTGACGTGGTCCACCAGTTTAGGCGCATCACCGGCCAGCACGATCTGCTGCGCGGTGATCAACAAGTCATCGGCCCGGGTTGAATCATCGGCCGGCAGCCGGGCCTTTGGATCAGCGCCCACCCGGTCCATCCGCTCTTGGCTGACGGGATCATAGCCGCCGGCCTGCAACGGCAGTTTACCTTCTGTTGCGATCCGTTCGCCGATGTACAGCAACCGGTCGAACTCCGCATTTGGCGGGGTGGTGTCACCAATAGAGGCGATAAAGCGCGTGCCCGGCGTGATGACCTTCAACAGGTGGTCCAGGTAGTTTTTCAGATCCTCGGTGGTGGTGGATTCTTCCAGCAGAAACATTTCCGGGATGCCGCCCTGGATCGTCATTTTGCCGGAACGGCACCAGCGTTCGTAGTACTCGGCGATGTCGACCTTGGTCATGGGATAAGGGGTGACCGCATCGGCGATATCCATTTCGGATTGGGGAATCAAATTCATCAGGCCCCAGTTCTCCCCATCCGGATGGACGACGGTTAAAATGCCGGCATCGTGCAGCCGCCGGCCGGCCCGTTGGCTCCAGGGCAGAATGTCTTTTTCATAGTAGGCGGGATAGGTAATCATGTCGTCGACATTGGCGGACCACATCACGGCGTCGGCCGGCGAGCCGGCCAGGATGTCGATCAGCTGCCGGTAAATCGGTTCCAGGACCTCGATCAGTTCTCCCATTTCTTTGGGGAAATCATGGTAGTGCAGATAAAATTCCGTGGCATCCAGAAAGGTTTTCTGGATAAAGTGCATGGGTGAAGAACAGCAGATCCCCAGACCCTGGGCCACGGCAATACCATCCTCGCCGACCGATGCCTTCCATTGGCGGAAGCGTTCGTAGTCGGGTTTCAGCTTCAAATTGGCAAACAGGTGTGCCAGGGTGTGATAGTCTTCCCTGGTCTTGACGGCGTGTTCCTTGACCCAGGAAATGGAAGCCCCGGATTTTTTCATTTCCGCCGTGACCCCGTGGGTGACGCTGATGCTTCCCACCGCGGTACGGTAGGTCACATGGGTCATGGATTCATCGTCGGATTCCTCATAGTTGACCTCAACTTCAATCTCCGGCGAAAACTCGAAATTATAGGGATACTCCTTCAGCCGGTAAAGCCCGATGGCCCGATGGATAATGTCTTCGGGTTTGTCGGGTTTCAGAAACTCCGGCACGACTTTATGCAGGGGCCAGCCTTCGGCGCGGTGGATGTCCTCCACGCTAAAATTGAGGTATTTTTCGGGCAGGGTTCCCGCCAATGATTTGGCATTGTGCCACAGATCAATGCGGGGAATCCAGGGGATGGTGTCGACCATCTCCCCCCGGGCGACTTTGAGCAACTTTTCTCGGTGTGTCATCGCTATAACGCTCCTTAAATTTTATAACCACGAAACACACGAAACGGCACGGAATTAGGCAGGATGATTGTTTTTTGTGTTTCGTGTATTTCGTGTGTTTCGTGGTTCAAGTAAAATGGCCAGGTTTGGATCGATCCCGAAATGCCGAGACATTCAATCACTTTTCATAGATCAGGTCCCGGCACAGCTGAACCGCCTCGACCGCATCCTTGCCGAACCCGTCGGCGCCGATAGTGTTCGCAAAGGCCTGATCGATGGGCGCGCCGCCAACGATCACCTTGACCTGATCCCTCAGTCCGGCCTCTTCCAGTGCCTCGATCACTTTTTGCATTTCCGGCATGGTCGTCGTCAACAAGGCCGAAAGCCCCAGTATATCCGCCTTCTCTGTTTTCAGGGTTTCAATCAGATTTTCGATTTTGACATCCACTCCCAGGTCAATGATTTTGAAACCGGCGCCTTCCATCATCATGGTGACCAGATTCTTGCCGATATCATGCAGATCCCCTTTAACTGTCGCCATTACGATGGTGCCGCGATGTTCAGCCTCGCCGGACGTCAGCAGCGGTTTGATGATATCCAGGCCCCGTTTCATGGTCGTGGCCGATACCAGCATCTCCGGGACATAGATTGAGCCGTCGGCGAATTTCTTGCCGACAACATCCATGGCGCTGATCAGGGCATCGTTGATCAGGCGGTTTAAATCCGTGCCCGCATCAACCGCCTGCTGCACCGTGTCTTCGATGTCTTTGAACTTGCCGTCAATTACCATTTTTTGAATCGTTTCCAGCATATCTGTCATCTTCTTTCTTCCTCCTGTCCTCAATGAGCAAAAAGCGCTCATTGAGGCGTTATTTGTTATCTGTTATTCGTTATTCGGCCCCGGCAGATTCGAAAATAGGATTGGCTGAGAGCATGATTTTATATTTCTAACATCAGTGAGTTTTAAAATCAGATTTCATTCCTTTCAAACCAATAACCAATAACGAATAACGAATAACTCCCGATTGGTTTTCAACTCAATTTGAGTTCTAGTCTATCTGAATCGGATAGCTGCCAAATTTCAGGGTGGTGTCCCGCATGGCCATATAGTTGCTGAATTGGGCCCAATCCGGCACGGAATTGCCGGAGCCCAAACAATAACCGCCGCCGGGCCCACATTTAGTCAGCAGTTCTTTGACGCGAGATTCCACTTCCGCGGTCGTACCGCTGCGCAGCAGTTCGTTGGAGACGTTGCCCACCATGCAAACCCGATCACCGTACATTTGTTTGAATTCCACGATTTCCAGGCAGGAGGGGTCAATCGGCTGAAGCACGTCGACGCCGCATTTGATGATGTCTTCCATCAATTCATTCAGGTCGCCGTCGGAATGCATTAAAAATAAGCGATCTTTTGCATGGCAGCGGTCAGACATTTCCCGGTACCAGGGGAAGACATGATCCCGGAAGGCCTGGGGGGAAATCATCGGTCCGTTGCCGAAAGCCAGGTCATCAACCACCCAGACCCCGGCGATATGCGGCATTTCAAGAATTCGTTCGAGACCCTTGAATTGAATCTCGGCCACTTTTTTAAACACGTCCGCCACCAGGTCCTCGTCCATTACCAATGACAGGGCAAAGTGGTTAAACCCCATCAGCATCCAGGTCAGGGTGAATATTTTGCCGGAGATGGCAATCACTTTCATATTTGCGGGCAAAAGGTCCGCGACCTGGTGAAAACTGTCAAAGTCCAACTCGGCGGCAACTTCCCAGGGAAATTTCTCGAGGTCTTCGCGGGTTTTAATAAAACTGGTCAGCTCCAGGTTCCAGGATTCCTCTTTGTCGGCATCCGCCGAATCGGCCAGCATGACTTCCCGGATGACTTTTGATATTTTGGATTCCTTGGTGACTTTGCCCGGCTGCATCATACCGACCGTCAACGGAATATAGTCATAGCCGGCTTTTGACCAGAATTCCACCTGGGATGCCAGGTCATCCGGCGTCACCGGGCGTCCTAAGAATTGGCTCTGGATGGAGAAGTCAATCAGGATTTCGGCTAAAGGGACGCGGTCCGCCTCCTCGAGACGCGCAGCCTTGCGCATGCGTTCAAAATCAGGTTTTACATCCATGGCAAGCTCCTTTTGAATATTAATTTTATACTCTGTTATGAAACTTTGCGGTATCAAAAGCGAACCGCAGAATATCGAATTTCGAATGTAGAATGTCGAAGGGTGGAGTCGCTTCGCTCCGGCATTTAAAGATTCAAGGTCTAAATCTCATTCTCCCCAGTCATTCTTTGTTTCCTTATTCACAAAAACCGATAGAATTCCTTCCTTCAATATTCGATATTCATTTTTCGACATTCGATATTTTCTTTTTTAGTTTTGTAGGTTGGGTTGAATTTACTCTATTTTTTGTTGGGTTTCGCTGCACTCAACCCAACCTACATTTTACCGGCGTTTTTGCAAAATTCGAAACCCAACTTTGGTCGATCTCGGTGCCGAACCTTGAACCTATGAACCTCTGAACGTTGAACCTCTGAACTCCTGAACCCCTGAACCGCCGTCACTTCGCCATCAACGACGGCAGCCACAGTGACAAACTTGGAAATGCCACGGTCAACGCCAGGGCGACGAAGGTCAGCCACAGGTAGGGCAGATTGGCCCGGTATATGCGGCTTACGGATATATCGTCGCCCACCACACTTTTTAAATAAAATATGGACGGACCAAATGGCGGTGAAAGATATGAAATGTGCATGTTCATACAAAATACGACACCGAACCAGACGATATCGAAGCCCAGGTTTTCAACGATGGGAATAAACAGCGGCATGGTCAGCAGCACGATGCCGATCCAGTCCAGAAACATGCCTAAAAATATCATAATCAGCTGCATGCCGATAATGATGCCCCATTTGCCGAACGGAATCGCCATGACGGCATTCTGCACGAATTTGTCACCCCCCGCCAGGGTAAACACACCGATTATTGTCTGGGCGCCGAAGAAGAGCCAGGCCAACATGGCCGACACCTTGACGGTTTCGGCCAGTGAATTTTTAATCATGGTCAGGCTGAGTTTGCGGTTGATGATGGCGGTGATGATTGCACCCAGGCAGCCGATGCCGGCGGCCTCCGATGGCGTTGCCACACCGGCATAGATCGATCCCAACACCACGGTTGCCAGAAGGCCGGGCATGATCAGGCCTTTGAGCAGCGCCAATTTTTGCCGCAGCGGGATATTGATATCCTCCTCGGCCGCCGCCGGAGCCATTTCCGGCCGAATCCAGGTGGCAATTACGATGTAGCCGATGAACAGGGCGGCCAGGATCAGGCCCGGGATGATACCGGCAATAAAAAGTTCGCCGACCGATGCACCGGCCGTCATGGCGTAGACAATAAAGACCACGCTGGGTGGAATCAGGGTCGCCATGCCGCCCCCGGCGCAAATGCTGCCCAGGGCGATGCGTTCGTCGTATTTGCGCTCCAGCATGCCGGGCAGGGCAATCAAACCGAAGGTGACGATTTCAGCACCGACAATGCCCACCATGGCGGCCATCAGGGTGCATGAAATGATGGTTCCGATGGCCAATCCGCCCCGCAACCGTCCGGACCAGATGTGTACGGCCTTGAAGAGCTGATCGGCAACCCCTGCTTTTTCCAGGATCGCAGCCATAAAAATAAACAGCGGAACCGCCACCAGGGCGTAGTTCAGCATCATGTTGTAAACCCGCCCCACCATCATAATGATGATGCCCGGACCGAACAGGCTTAGGCCGAAAATAACGGCCGTGGCGCCCATGACCCAAGCCAATGGCAATCCCGTGACTAGCAGACTCAGAAATGTAAGGGTCAGCAGCAGGGTAATCAGTTCGATGCTCATAGTCGGTTTCCTTTGATGGCAAAATGAAGATCACGGATGAATTTGGCAATTCCCTGAAGCAGCAGCAGAACTACACCGGCTACAAGCGCCAATTTTATGGGATACACCGGTGGGTCCCAGGCTGAACCGGAAGTTTCCAGAACCGACACGGACCGCCGGGCATATTCCGAGGTGGCCCACAAAAACACGCCCATATAAAGGGCGAAAAAGACAAAGGTGATGGAATCCATGACTGCCCGCTGCCGGGGCGACAGCCGGCCGTAGATGAGGTCGATTTTAACGTGCCGGTTGTCCTGCAGGGCCCAGGCTGATCCGAGAACATAAGTTAGCCCGGCGCCGAATACCATACTTTCACTGACCCACAAAGTGGGCAGGTGAAATACATAACGCATTAAAATCTCATAAATGATAAAACCGATTACGAGCAGAACCAGCCAGCCGGCCATTTTGCCGGACCAGATCGAAATTGAATCAATGACGGACAGTATTTTTTTCATTGCGTCCTCGGCAGGTTGCGGGCAATAGAAGCATTTTGCAGTTTCATTTGCCCGGATTACGAAGGCCCTATAAACCATTTATCTGACAACATGTTGTGAGTTACAATAGGTTTCAGGTGTCAGGTTTCGGGTGTCAGGATTCGGTACTGCGTTTCCCTGACACCTCGTGTGAAACTACATTTGGAATGACGAATGTCGAATGTCGAATGTCGAATGATGGATTCGCTTCGCTCTGTCGATTTAAAATAGATAGAATACATTCCTTCGACCTTCGTTATTCCTTGTTCGATATTCGATATTCGCTTTTTCGAAGTTTCTTATTCGATCAGATCGGCTGTCCTTTAGCCGGAGGCCGCCGCTCTTATGAAACTACAGAGCCTGCGCATAAACTTAAAATTGATCAGAATAAATTACAAAATTGTAGGTCCAACATTTTAAATTTGGTCAATGTTCTTTGAAAAATTGGTTAAAGCAGCAATCTGCTGTGCTTCAGGTTAAA
>Ga0209743_1000338_pt1 | contig 16522 bp, 13 predicted proteins | sample OlaalgELextract2_FD_187378 | JGI IMG/M metagenome (GOLD analysis project Ga0209743, IMG submission 187378) | Olavius algarvensis symbiont microbial communities from Tuscany, Italy - Type G ELBA extract 2 (SPAdes) (version 2) | ecosystem: Host-associated > Annelida > Digestive system >...
AGTTTTAGGGAACTAGGCCTATAAAAGGAGTGATTTTAGTAGTACTTATATCAAAAAAAGTCAAGTAGTATTTTATCTTATCATGCTGATATAATGAGAATTTTTACGTTTATGCGTCCACTCTATAGTGATTACTGTATTTTTGCCCAATACCGAATACCCAATACCGAATACCCAATACCTATTCTTTCGGTTTGCCCAATACCGCGGCCATAAACTCGGCATCAAAGGCATCGCCCTGGGCCTGGCGCCGGCGGAATTCGATGAAATCGATCACATCCTGGCCGGTGATTTTTTTGCTGTTGAAGGCGGCGAAGCCGAGGTAAGCTTCGGCATTCATGTTGACCGCCAGCCAGTGACGGTTGATGGTTTTGGCCTGATCCCAGAAAAATTTCTTTTTCAAACGGATGCCTTCCACACTTTTTATGAGACAGCCCGGAAACAGGTTGGTGTACGTCCAAAGAATCTTGTTGACTTCAGCATCCAGTTGTTCGAAATCCGTTGTGGCGTTTTTGACATACTCCCGGGCTTTTTTGGCCTCGTCGCCGCCTTTAAATTCACCGTAAACGATTTCACCGTCATCGACATATTTGTCGGTAATGATGGCCGGGTTGCGGACCCATTGGCCGTCATCCTTGATGACCGGCACACATTTGGAAATAAGTCCGAGTTGCTTCATCTTGTAGGCACTCCACATCTCGCAGGAGACACAGTTCCACATGGCCAATTCCATGGGCAGCATCCAGGGCAGAAAATCCGAACTGCCGCCGTCCGGTGCGGATCCATGCCTGGGGCCGGCCTGGCCGAATATGGCCAGGTCGCTTGAAACGGCCGTATCACATGCCATGCCGATTTCCTGGCCGCCGGCCACCCGCATGCCGTTGACCCGGCAAATTGTGGGCTTTTTGCAGTTGAGAATGGCGTCAACCATGGCATTGAAAAGATCCATGTAAGCGCCGTACTCCTGGGGTCGGCCGGCATAGTATTCGGCATACTCTTTGGTGTTGCCGCCGGTGCAAAAGGCCTTGTCGCCCATGGCGGTGAACACGGCCGCAACCACCGAGCCATCGGCCGATGCTCGCTGAAAACCGGCAATAACGCCCTTGACCATTTCGGTGGTATAAGAGTTGTATTGGCGGGGGTTGTTCAATGTGATCCAGGCGGAATAGAGGTCATCGACCGGATTCCCTTGGGGATCGAGAATGGGTTTTTTTTCGTAGATGACACCGGGGGCTTTGTCCGAGAAATGTTCTTCGCCCCAGAGAAAATGATCCTTGATTCCTGACTCTCTTGGCAACCAGCTTAAATCGGCCATCGGTACTCTCCTTTGTTTGATAAAAAATTATTGTGATTTCAATTAATTATGTCAAAATTTATCAAAATGGCTGCAAATGTCATTGCTTACTTTATAGCTATATATTAGCTACATTGATGTTTAGTCAAGAAAAAAGTAGGAAATCCGGATCCAACCAACCCTCCAGCCGGAACACCGGGGAACTATTTGAAAGATTCAGATTGAATATTGAATAATTACGAAATTATCCCTATGATACATGTCGGTTTTTGGATGACGCAAGCGTCTAGTTAGATGGGACTAATTCGCTTGGGCCGGAAACAATAGGCCCTTAGGGACATCACATAGACAATTTATTGTCGATGTTGCCGCGCGAAATGATTTTTCAATGGTTTCAGGTGTCAGGTTTCAGGTGTCAGCATTTAGCACCTCTTTTTCCTGACACCCGACACCTGAAACCTAACACCAATGAACTGCGCTATGGCAGCCCCGCCGGGGCCACTTTTTCATTTCGTAGCACAGGAAAAAGTTTAGGCCCTTAGCTCCCTTTTTCTTTACTAGGCTAAAAGCTAAATGATCGAGGATATAATAGACAGAGCGAAGCGATACCACAATTCGTCATTCGTCATTCGACATTCGACATTTCCGACCTGTCCGGATTAGGGGGATAGCCGTTGAAGCTGCAAAATATAGCTCAGAAAATTATCGAAGGGGATCAACTGGCGGGAGCCCGTTTGATTCGGCTGCTGGAAGAAGAGGATTCCGCGGGCATCGCAATACTCAAAAATCTTTATCCCCACACCGGCCGGGCTTTCGTGATCGGCGTGACCGGGCCGCCGGGATCCGGTAAATCAACGCTGGTCAACTGCCTGATCGGTGAATTTCGCCGCCGGGATATGCTGGTGGCGGTCGTGGCGATTGATCCTTCAAGCCCCATCTCCGGTGGGGCCTTGCTGGGTGACCGTATCCGTATGCGGCGACATGCGAATGACAACGGGGTGTTCATCCGATCGATGGCCACCCGCGGTCACCTGGGTGGCCTGAGCAAGACCACCCGCGAGACGGTGCTGGTTTTTGACGCCATGGGGTATGACGTCGTGATCATCGAAACCGTCGGCGTGGGACAGGATGAAGTGGAAATAGCCCAATTTGCCCACACCACCGCCGTTGTCAGCCTGCCGGGGATGGGGGATGATATTCAGGCGATGAAAGCCGGTCTGCTTGAAATCGGGGATCTGTTCATTGTGAACAAGGCTGACCACCCCGGGGCCGACGATGTTGTCGAACAGCTGCAGGCCATGCTCGATCTGGCTAAAAGGACTGAAAACGATTGGCGTCCGCCGGTGATAAAAACCGTGGCCGTAAATGATGAAGGGACTGTTGAACTGGCGGATACGCTCCGGGGGCATCGCCGGTATTTAAAGGACAGCGGTATCTTCACCGAACACAATTTTAGATGGGAGTATCATTTTTTTCGTCAACTGGTCATGGAAATGATCACCGACAGGGTTTTTAACAATGCCCAGGATTCTCCTTTCTTTGCGAATCTGCTGGATGACCTCAAGGCGCGCAAAATCGACCCCATATCGGCAGCGGAAAAAATGCTGCATATGTATCTGGCTTAGAATCAAATATAGTTGAGAGTCGCTAGGGTTGTTGCTTGATAGTAACTTCCTTAAATTGGCGAAATTTCAAACATCAAAAAACAAATAACAAACAAAATCCAATCACCAATCTCCAATAATCAAACGGACCTACTTTATAAAATTAAGGGTGATATCGATCTGGTCGAGTTCAAGTTGTTGGGTTTCGATCACGCTGTCGAAATAAAAAAATCGGACAGTTTTTAGTAGGTTGGGTAGAGGAACGAAACCCAACAAATCACTTCTGGATCTCAACCCAACCTACTATTGAAACCGAAATGCAGCTTAACTGGGACTGTCTTATGTTGATAGATAGATCCCTAATTATAAGATGTCTAAGACTCCGACCAGCATCCGATCCAAATTCTGGCAGATTTTAACTTTTACCAAAGCCAGGCCGATTTGAATTGGTCCATATTCGTCTGAGGTTTGTTTCGAATTTGAATTTTGTAATTTGGGATTTATTTGTGATTTGTTTTTTGTGGTTTGGAATTTAAATAAAGCTATACCCCAATCGAACAACAATATCATCAATCTGTATATCCGGAGAGGTTTTCAATTGCTGTGGCAAGTTACAAAAATAGCTTTATTTATCAGGTCGGTTTGAGTAGCTGATACAACAGGCTGCGATGCAGGCCGATGGCCTCTTCCGGACACAGCTCGTGGCAGCAGTAGCAGCGGATGCATTTGTCGTCGTCGACAAAGGCCTTTTCATTGACGAAGCTGACGGCTTGCACCGGACAGCCTTCGATGCAGGTGCCGCAGGCGATGCAGCGCTCCCAGATAACCTTGGGCCTGACCGAGTAGGCGTTTTTAAAGTAAGGCTGCAAAAGCCGCTGATGCCAGGGCATCGGGTCCAGTCCAAAGTCTCCGGGCGCCACCTGGGGCGGCTTGAAATCCGGTACTTTCACCTCGGCCAGCTCAGCACCGATGATCTCGATGTCCTCGATCCGGTGGGGATCCAGACCTCGTTGTTCCGCCTCCATGACAATCGAATTCAGCTTCCGATCGATACCCATGATTTCACCGGCCACCACATCCAGCGCCAGGGGGCTTTCCGAGGCGAGCAACAGGCCGACCTTTCTGGGGTCCCCGGTGCCGGGACCATTGCCCTCCATGGCGACGACGGCGTCCATAATGGACAAGCGCGGCGAGATATATTGGGCCAGATCGAGCAGCATTCCGGCAAAGCGCTTGGGGTCATGCAGTTTGGCATGATAGCCGGGTTTTGACAAACCGGGAACGACGCCGAAGATATTCTTTATCGCACCGCTCATCATGGTGAACAGGTGGGTTTTCATTTTACAGAGATTAAAGACGGCACCGGCTTCATAAACCGGCGTGATAATGTCGAAGTGTTTGGTCAGAATGCCATCGGCATAGGAGGCCGGTCGGGAGGTGGTATCCCGGTTCAGTATCAGGCCGGCTTGTTGCGCCGCCTGAAGCATGCCGCTGGTGCGATAGATCTTGTTCAGGGTCTTTTCGCTGTAGCTGTAACCGCCGCCGGGCGAATCGGCGATGACGGCCTCGGCCCCTTCCTTTTTGACCAGGGCCCCCACGGCCGCCAGGACCGCCGGGTGGGTGCAAACGGCCGTTTCGGGTCGGGCTTCGCGCAGCAAGTTGACTTTGAGAACAATTTTTTCATCCTGCCTGGCAAAGCGCCCCATACCGCCCATCAGATCAATCAGGGCGTTAATCCGGTCCCCGGTATCAACGTAGTCCTCGCATCTAACAATATAAACCTTACTGTCCATGGTTTTCACCTTTGCCGTCAGCAGGTATTCGTGTCAAGAGATCGGGAGCATATCCTTTATGCCACAAAGTGGAATAGGTGTCAATGTGCTAAATATGGGATTGCGGTCTGCTTTATTAATACAATGGTTCGGCTGATTGTAACTAAGATAGCAGTTTAGCTAAAATTCCAAATAACAAAAAACAAATCCCAAATAAATTCCAATGATCGAAATTCAAAATCTCAAACAAATGGTCCGCCTCCCATTGTTGACATTGCTCGCATTACCGGCACACTTTGAATCGCATAGCAATGCATTGCACCGATGGCGGTCGTTTGGGTCATTGAGTATTGTAAATTGAGATTTATTTGTAATTTGTTGCTTGAGATTTGGGATTTTATTCACCTGAAACACCATTGCGTAAATCATTAGAGCGCCACGCTTGGATGTTGTTTCCAGTATTGCGTGGCCTTTTCAAAAGCATGTGCAAGCTGCAGCACTCCAAAATCGTCATTGTGCCGGCCGACGATCTGCACGCCGACCGGAAGCCCTTCCGATGTAAACCCGCAAGGCACAGAAATGGCCGGCAAGCCGGTGACGGTAATGTAGTAGCAGCTTTTCATCCAGTCGATGTAAGTCTTCATTGGGACGCCGTCGATCTGGTCGATATAGGGCTGTTTGATGTCAAACGGCGGCACCTGGTTGACGGGGCAGATCAGGAATTCGTGGGTTGCCATAAATTCACGCACGCGGTGGTAGAGCTCGGTGCGTTTGATTTCAGCCCGACCGATCCGGGGGCCGGTCAGCTTCTGCCCCTCCTCGATGTTCCAGATCACGGTCTCTTTCATCAACTCGCGCTGATCTTGCATAAGATCGCCAAATTGCAGTTCGAAACTCCAGGCACGCCAGACTTTGAATACTTCGTCGGCATCGCGAAAATCCGGCTGGCCCTCTTCCACGATGCAGCCCAGGTCTTCAAACACCCGACGCTGCTTTTCGAGCACCCGGGTGACCCGCGGGTCCACGGGCAATTCTCCCAGGTTTTTACTCCAGGCGATTCTGACGTCTTTAAAACCGCGCTCAAGGGGTTGCGTGAAAATACTGCCCGGTTCAGCAATGACGATGGGATTGCGGGCATCCGGGCCGGCGATCGTGCTCAGCATCAGTGACACATCCTGCACGGTGCGGGCCATGGGTCCCTGTACCGATATGGGAAACCAGGCCGTCATGCGCGGCCATACCGGGACCCGGCCGGGCGACGTGCGGAAGCCGGTGATATTGCAAAAATTGCCCGGATTGCGGAGTGAACCGCCCATGTCGCTGCCGTCGGCCAGGGGCAGCATGCCGCAGGCCAGCGATACGGCGGCTCCGCCGCTGCTGCCGCCGCAGGTTTTGGAAGTGTCATAGGGATTGAGCGTCTCCCCGAAGACGGGGTTGAAGGTTTGAGATCCGGCGCCGAATTCGGGTGTGTTGGTTTTACCGATGGTAATAGCGCCGGCGATTTTCAGGCGTTCCACGATCAGGCCGTCATGATCCGGCACAAAATCCTTGTAGATCGGTGAGCCGAAAGTCGTGCGCATACCCCGGGTCGGTACCAGATCCTTGTGAGCGATGGGAAGGCCATGCAGCGGTCCGACTTCATGGCCTCGGGCCAGGGCGTCGTCTGCCTCATCCGCCAATTCCAGCGCCTGTTCGGCCGGGATTCGAGTGACAATGGCATTGACCAGCGGGTTTACACGTTCGATCTGATTCAGGTGGGCTTCCATCACCTCGCGGCAGGAATGCTCCCGGTCACGAATGCGCTGAACCATCTCGGTGGCGGTCATGAAGCAGATTTCTGATGCGGCCATTTTAATTCCTTTCGCATAAATATTGTTTACAGTCAGTTATTGGCTGTATGTAATTCAGAAGACAGATGACAGACGACAGAGGTCAGAGGACAGATGACAGATGTCAGAAAACAGATGACAGCAAAACCTCAGTTATTTGTTATTGGTTTTCACCGTTTGCCGAATGCCGAATACCCAATGCCATATTCTTTTTCCGACTTCCCAACTCCTTAAACCTTACGCCCTATACCTTATACCCTATACCTTACACCTTTCCCATTCCATCTCAATCGTCCGCACCTCCCCCCGACACGGGTTACCCAGGGTGTAGTGAATCCGTTTCCGGTTCAGATTCATGACAACCGACAAGCAGGTGACGATTTGCCGCAGCGGTTCGGCCGTCGGATTTTGGTGGGTGCAGACGGAAAACGGCCGGTCCATGTGATCTTTGAGAATGTTTTGGATGCCGGGGACATCGATTTCGTTTTTTAACTGCATCAGCCCCTGGCGGGCCCGGCGGCAGCGCAGGTAAGTGGACAAATAGGGATCCCGCTGGGGTTTCAGGTCCCGGAAATTGCGGCCCGCCTCGAGGTAGTGATTGGTATGAACGCAGATGCCGTTTTCCGGCCACATCACATGCGCCTCCACAGGCGAGGTCTCCAGGTTGACGGCTTCGCCGGCGGCGTAGCCGATGAGAAAGTTTATTGAGTGCGCGCGGCCGGTGTTCAGCACGAATCCCAGAGCCTGGGCCAGGTGGGATGATTCCAGGATGCGCCGGGTGAGAAAAATCCAGGGTACTCCCGTGCGGGGCTGATCGGACGTGAGATTGTTGACGACCAGGCCGATTCCGGCGGCATTCATACCGATTTTTGCAAGCTGCCCGGCTTCGGTGAACGTCACCAGGGCCGGTTTGTCTTCGCGCGGACCGATTTTTAGAATCACCTGGCAGTCTTTGACGGCGTTGTACCAGTCCCAATTCTGGGCCAACAGCGTATCGCCGTTTTGGGTGACTTCGGGCAAAGCCGCAAGCGTGGTGCATTCCTGGGCCAGGACCTGGGGATTGAATAGAATTTCGGAGCGGGCGTTTAACAGGAAAATGTCTTCAAAAGACCGATCGGCACCCTCGGCAATACCCTGGATTTCCTCCACGAGATCCGGTGCAAAAGCTTTGGCCTTGAGAATGAACGGCGCACCCCGCACAACGGTTTCCGGCCAGGTTTCACCGGTAATGCGATGAAAAATTTCGCGATAGACCGCCAGTAAATTTTCAATGCGCGCCCTGGCCGCCTCGCCGTAGGCCTGTCCCCGCTGTTTCGGATCCGCCTGATTCAATACGATTTCCGGAATAGACTCAGTGCTCATTTTCAGCTCCTTCGAATTGTTGTACAACAATTGTTTAGCAAAATGCTGCATAACAACAAGTACCTATCTTTTCAACATGAAAATTTTTTGCCAGAAACCGATTTTTTTATGACGGTCCGAGGCTGCCGAGTGCTTTGCCGGATTGGATCAGGAAAACTTTTCTTTACTCAGGGGCCTGTTTGGTATATGAAAACCCCGGCAAAAGATATTAACAAGCCGACTCCACAAGCAGGGTTGTGAGATTCAATGATCCCAAGTACCTGGCTTCGGACCACCTGTTGGCCGTTTATTCGTGGATCCTGGCTAAAACCATTTGTAATCAAGGATTGAATAATGACCACATGCAGCTTATCGTTTCCGCCCCAGATCAATCTGGCAAGTTTGCCGACACCGATGCAGCCGCTGCGCCGTTTTAGCGAAAAATTGGGTGTTGAACTGTATATCAAACGCGACGATTTGACCGGTGCCGCGCTGTCGGGCAATAAAATACGCAAGCTGGAGTTCGTGCTGGCCGATGCCCTCGGCCAACAAGCCGATACCGTGATCACCTGTGGGGGGGCTCAATCCAACCATTGCCGGGCGACGGCCATTGCGGCCGCCATGCTCGGCCTCCGTTGCCGGCTGCTGCTGCGAACGCCGGATCCGTCCAATCCGCCTGCGCCGGAAGGCAACATTTTGCTGGATCGCATGGCCGGGGCTGAGATTATCTGGATTACACCGGAACAATACCAGAACCGGGATGAATTGATGGCGCGCGACGCCGACGAAATGAAAGCCAGTGGTCGCAAAGCCTATACCATTCCCGAGGGAGCTTCTACGGCCCTTGGTACACTGGGATATGTGCGCGCCGCTGAAGAACTGGTCAACGACATCACCAACACCATGGGCGGAGCCCATCAGTCCTGCACCATCATCAGCGCGACTGCCTCCGGCGGGACCACGGCCGGCTTGATCCTGGGAGCTAAGATATTTGATATGAACGCGCGGATTGCCGGCGTCAATGTTTGTGACGATCGGGATTATTTCATTGATGAAATCGGCACCATCTGCGAAAACGCCATCGCCGAATTTCATCTGGACATTGATTTTGCCCGGGAGCGGGACATTGACATCATCGATGGTTATGTCGGTCACGGCTATGGCTTGTCGCGACCCGTAGAATTGGCGCTTCTAAAGGAAGTGGCCCAAACCGAAGGCATATTTTTAGACCCGGTTTACACCGGTAAGGCGTTTTTTGGAATAGTCGAGGAATTGAAGCGTGATCCTAAATGTTTCGGGGAGCGAGTCATCTTCATCCACACCGGCGGTATTTTCGGCTTATTCCCCAAGGCACAGGAGTTGGCGGAGCTGCTGTAGGGGCTGGGTATTGGGTACTGGGTATTGGGTACTGGGTATTGGGTATTGGGTGCTGGGTATTGGGTACTGGGTATTGGTAAAGGGAAGGGTGTTCGGCCTTCGGCATTCGGCTTTCGGCAAAAAAGCAGGTATAGGGTTTAGGGTGTAAGGTATAGGGTTTAAAGGATCGGGTAAATGGAAGCCCTAATTCGGAAGTCGGAAAAGAGGAAGGGTATTCGGCGTTCGGCATTCGGCGCACGGTAAAAAACTGCTATAAGGTTTAGGGTAGAGGGTAAAAGAAGTCGGAAAAGAAATATGACATCAGGCCTTCGGCTCACGGCGAGCCGCGAAAACTAATAACCAATATCAAATAACTGAGGTTTTTCTGTTTTCTGTCATCTGACATCTGTTTTCTGTCCTCATTTTTTCAAACCACACAGGAGGTGATCCATGAGCCAGGAACTGGCCGGCTGTGCGCGCTGCCCGATACAAACCAAGGATCGGCTGTGCCAGACCGCAGGGGGCAAATCGCCCTCTTTTTGTCCGACCGACAATTATCAGGCTGCGGTTGACGGTGCCTTGGAGGAATTGAAAAAACCTGAAATTTTGGAATTCGCCCGCCAGGCGTCTATTCAGGAAGCTGAAGGTTATGCCGACAAAGAGGTCGGGTACGAGCATGTCAAGCCCGTCAAACCACGCATTCTGGAGACGGTCGAGTTTGCCCGCCGCATGCAGTATAAACGCCTGGGACTGGCATTCTGCCTGGGGCTGCGGCCGGAGGCTAAAGTCGTTGAAAAAGTCTTTGCTTCCGAAGGTTTTGAAGTGGTTTCAGCCCTGTGTAAGATGGGGCGCACGCCCAAAGAGGATATTGGAGTTCGCGACGATCAGAAAATCAACATCGGCTGTTTTGAATCCATGTGCAACCCCATCGCCCAGGCCTTGGTGATGAACGAGGAAAAGACGGAATTCAATATCGTTATGGGATTGTGCGTGGGGCACGATTCCCTGTTTCTAAAATACGCCGATGCTCCCTGCACGGTGCTGGCGGCCAAAGACCGCCTGCTGGGGCATAATCCGCTGGCTGCGGTTTACACCATTGATACGTATTATCGGTCGCTTATAAATAAATGAACCTAAAATCAGATCCGGTCCGGCCGGATCAGAGATGGGGGACAAAATGAAAGTCAACAAAATCGATCATATCTGCATTGCGGTGAAAAATTTGGATGAAGCCCGAAAAGTCTGGGAGCCGGTATTGGGTAAAGAACGACCGGATGACGAATATATCGATGAACCCGAGAAAATAAAAGTTGCCAGATATTGGGTCGGTGAGGTCGGGTTCGAACTGATGGAATCCACAACGCCCGACGGCGATGTGGCCAGATTTATTGAAAAAAGAGGGGAAGGGGTCATGCTGATCAGTCTGAATGTCGACAACACGCGCGAGGCCATGGAGGAATTAAACGAGCAGGACTATCCGCTTATCGGGGGGCCCCGTCCTTTCAGGGATTGTGAATTTACTTTCGTGCATCCCAAAAAAATGAACGGCGTTCTCCTGGAACTGATCGACTACAAGTGGAAAGAGTTCGATGAACAGAAATAGGTTTGGGAATTGAGGGATTGGGGGATTGAAGAATTGAGGAATTGAGGGATTTAGGAATTTGGGGATTGAGGGATTCAGAAAACTGGTGATTATACGAAAGTTACTGCTTCAGCCCAGCTATCAATAAATCGAAGAAATCGATTTTATCCAATTCAAGACCGGTCCATACCAATGCCGCGATCCAGCCGAAAAATAGGGTGATCAGGAGTAATTTTCGCATGATGCTTTTGTAACATAAGCAAAAAGCATGCTAAGTATTGCAGTTGGGCTTATTTTTAGGATATTTATGCGTTTACAGACGCATACCGGATTAGCCGGTCTTAACCTCCAATACTAGTGGGAAATCAGTTATCCCAAAATTCTGAAATTCATTTCCCAATCGCGCAATCCTGCTGTGAAGACAACTATCCATGCACCGCAAGATCCAGTCGACCATTCATTATCATTTACTCCTAATTATTGTTCTGTCTGTCTCGTGTCGCGGGACGGGCGTTATGAAAGTGGCGGAGTTTTCGGAATTTGATCAGCCGCTGCCCCGATCCATTACCCTGGTGAACTGGAATGCACAAAAAGGCGCCCATCCGCAGTTTACGGACGATCTGGCAAAGCTCCTTGCCCGGGAACAAACGGATATCGTCTTTCTTCAGGAGGCCCGGGCCGACCTGATCCGGCTGGAACAGCTGGGGGGCTATCTGGCCAACGGCTGGAGTTATCCCTGGCCCGGTGGAACGACGCTGGGGGTGCTGACACTGTCCAGGATACCGCCGGTGTGGATTGAGCCGGTGACCACCCGGTATCGGGAGTTTTTTGTGACCGCGCCCAAAGTATCCCTGATCGCGGAATATCCTTTGCCCTATGAATCATCCGATCACAAGCCGATCGCCGTGCGGCTGACCCTCGATTAGGCCCTATCAGCAATTATCATACATTCTTATTACTTCTCCGGTGCCTGCGCCTTCGACGCTTTTCACATAGCCGTTAATGACTTTAGTCATAGGAATGGGATTATGGCCGGGGAAATAGGCCTCATATTTATCAATGGCATCTTCAACCAGCCCTGACGAAACGACATTGATCCGGATCCCGTAGCGCAGTTCCAGTGAAGCGGCTTTTACGAAACTGTGAATTCCGCCGTTGACCGTGGCGGGGCTGGCGGTCAGCAGCACCGGGTGATCAGCCAGGATACCCGTGGTCAGGGTAAAAGAGCCGCCGGTATTTAAATGATGTTGCCCAAATCGAACCAGATTCACCTGTCCCATTAATTTGCTCTTCAGTCCGATATAAAAATCTTCCTCGGTCATCGAATCCAGGGCGGCCCATTTGGCTTCGCCGGCGATGCAGACAACCGCATCGATCTTGCCGGTGGATTCATACATCGCCTCAATCGATTTGCTGTCGGCGATATCGATTTTTACATCCCCGGAATTTCTGCCCCCGATGATGACTTCGTGCTTCTTAGCGAAATGACTGCTTACCTTTTTGCCAATGGTACCATTGCCACCGATTATGATGATTTTCATTTTTCCCCCCTGCTCAAGTGCAGATCCTTTGGTATCGTGCGATTGCACATCGGCCGGCATCTCATTTGTCGAACTGATCATGCATCAAATTTTACACCGAATCCATCCGTGTTGATTCGCACTATCAAGCCCGTTAAATAAGATTTTCGGCGGATTTTACTGGCGGATATGGCTATTCTGATTTGTTTGCCGACTTCAAGTTTGATGTCGGTTTTGATATAAACACCGCCCTTGCTGATGTTTTTGACCTCGCCGTTGTAGTTTTGATTCCTATAGCACATGCGGTATGATTTGTGGAAATTTCTTCTGGGGTGCTCCCGGGGATCTTTTTCGGCGGCCGGAATTTCAGCCCCCAATTGCATCAGCTCCGACTCCTGCAATTTGATGGATTTTTCCAGAGAGTCGTTTTTATCGATATAATGGGCGCCATATCCATATTGAAAAAAAGAATCCGGGCGAGATATATGCCATACTATTTTGACACCAAAGGGAAGTTGATACATAATCTCATCACCGGTTGTTTCCGGATTATCTTTGAAAATGATGAATACTTCTTCGCCCGGGAAAATGGGCTGATCAGATTCAAAATACAGGCCGCCTTTGCTGAAATTATATAATCTGCCTTCATAAACTTTGTTGCGGGCCGGGAGATCATGCGCAATTTCCGCCTCATATATCAACCTTCCATATTTCCTGCGTTCGCTGTATCTGTCCACGATCTGCCTTTTTTATTTTGTTGCAGAAAAACTGCTCCTTTGGGTCAGGCTAGTGACAATCGGCTCTGCCATTTGTCTAAGTTATATATGGTTTCAGGTTTCAGGTGTCAGTAAAAGACGAATCCTGAGTCTTGAACCCGGAACGGGTTGAGGCTGAAAGTTACCGGCGCTGCAAGAAAATACAATTCATGAGCGACGCCCATCCCGCGGATCGACTTCGGTTGCTGATCCGCCTTCTGCGGAACACCCGACACCTGAACACTGCTGCCAAAATTTGTCACCTTCATCACCCCTCTCTCCAAGCTGCAGGCTCTAAGATCCGGAAGTTGGGGCGAACCAAAGCCGGGTCCTCCGGGCCCGGATCTTTACTTCTCTTGATTCGCTGTGGCACCTGCTGCGCCTAGATTGCGGTATGCCCTTTGCACTGCTGATTCCAATTTATCGGAGGCCGGACCGCCACCTTGAGCCTGCTGAGGCCGACCGCCGCCACGTCCTTTGATAAGCGGGCAGGTTTCCTGCATCAATCGATCCATGTCCCAGTCAACATCCTGTGATCGCAAGAAGAACAGGGAGGCTTTGCCTTTGGTACTATTTCCGAACAGAACCACAGTGCCGGGAACCCTTTCTATTATTTCCCGGGCCAGGCTTTTTAATTCTTTGGGATCCCGATTTTCAAAGACCTTGACGATGACGTTGGTATTATCTATCTGGCGGCGTTCGGAGAATAGAGCTCGGGCCTCGATATTTAAATATCGCTTGTTCAGGCTGCTGTGTTCCCGCCGCAAAGCTTTCAGTTCGTCCCGGGTTTTTATAATGTTCCTATAAAGATCGGCATCCCCGGCACTCAGGCATTCACCAATTTTTTTTATGATGCGTGATTTTTCCTGATAATCTTTGAATGCCCGGAGGCCGCATAAAAAATGAATGCGGGACCCACCTTTATAGTTTTCGAAACGTCTGATTTTGACAATCCCGATTTCCCCGGTGCCGGTGCAGTGAGTTCCGCCGCAGGGGGAGTAATCGAAGTCCTTGATTTCAATGATTCTGATCGCGTCAGCGACCGTGGGAGGGTTGCGCACGGGAAATTGGGACAGCTCATCTTTTTTTATGATGCGGCTGATTACCGGGCGATTTTCGTAAATAATCCGGTTGGCAAGCGTTTCCACGGCGTCAATTGTCTTGATCGGAAGCCCGGTCTGATTCAAATCCAGGGTAGCGCTATCCTTGCCCATATGAAATGAGATCGTTTCTGCCTTGGCGACTCTGGCAAACGCCTGCGACAGCAAATGCTGCCCCGTATGCTGCTGCATGTGGTCAAATCGCCTTTGCCAGTGAATGCGCCCCTGTATCCGATTTCCCGCAACGGGTTCCGCCAACAGGTGCACGATCCGCTGGTTTTCATCTTCATATACATCTAACACCGGGACATCGTTGATGGTCCCCGTATCATGGGGTTGACCGCCGGAACTCGGGTAGAACAGGGTTTCTTCGAGTACCAATCCCTGTTTATCCCCGGTTTCGACTATCCGGCTGACCTTAGTAGAGAAATCACGAAGATACGGATTTGCAAGATAAAGCTTGGCTGTCATGCAGTTTTCCTTTAAATTGATTATTTATACCAATTTTTCTCAATTAGTCCATCCCCTAGAGGCATTTTATTGAAAAATATGCGGCATTGGGGTAAGGCGGGGATTGAGGGAAACGATTGCGGATTGCAGATTGCGGATTGCGGATTTAAAGGAATTGGGAAATATGGATTTAGACAGTTACCAAATCAGTTTTGCGCAATTGGTGCAAAACAGTTAAGGAATTCTAGTGTTATGCAATTTTCAAATGATCAGATAAGTCGCTTGCGGGAAGTCCTGAGCATACCGGATTTTATGGAAGCCTGGTTGGATCGATTTTATAGCGATGAAGAAATCAGCCTCGTGCTGCTGGTGGCCGAAAAGCCACTGAAAATCGATGAAATCGCTGCAAATTGGAGCGGCGCTGAACACGATCGGCAACCGAATCAGCTGCAGAACTTTCTTGACCGCAGTTGCCGGCGGGGAATTGTCGGCCGATGTGAAGACGGCCGATTTCAGCCCGTTGATTTTCATGAGCGCTTTGATAATTGGGCGCTTTTTGAAGGATGGAAGGACTTGCCGGATGAGGTGCGATCTAAACTCAATGCCTGGGAACTGGCGGACTACTGCCGGGGGCATGCCGACCAGGTTCAGACATTGAAAAACGGCGGTAGTCGAGATCCATCACTCACCTGGCCGGAGTACGTTCTGCTGCCTGAAGCAGAGGCCTTGATCGATAAAGCCGACCATATCTACCTGTGGCCCTGCAATTGTCGCATGATGATGGGGCGTTGCCGCCAGGATTTGTATACCTGCATCCGGTTTACCAATCACCGCAATGCCGGTTGGGAAATTTCCAAATTCCGCGCCAAGCAAATCGTTAATCACGCCAACCAACAGGGTTTGATGCAAAATGCTGAAATTTCAATAGAATCGGATGGCGCTATCGACGGAGCCATCTGCAATTGCTGCGCTGACTGCTGTTTTCCGCACCAGTTGGCCGAGGAAATGGATGCAGCCGGGCTCTGGCCGTTGACACGGTATGTGGCCGGTCATCTGGAGACACGCTGCACCAGCTGCGGCCGCTGCGTCAAACGCTGTCCCTTTAAGGCCTTTGAATTCGCAGAGGCGGCAAATGCACGCCAACCTGACGCGATCGGACAGAAAAAAGCAAAGCGCCCCGTTCATTTCAACAGCCGTTTATGCCGGGGCTGCGGTGTCTGTAGCACGGGCTGCCCGGAAAACGCGATTGAGATGATTCGCCTGGCGCAGGTGGCGTCGGCCTGGGAAAGCCGGCTGGGGAAGGGACTATGAGGATGAGCAGTTAACATAGGTTTCAGGTGTTAGGTAAAAGGTGAAGGTTTCAGGTGTCAGGTTTCAGGTGTCAGCGCTGCCGCCGGCCAAACAATCGCCCGGTCCAATCCAAAAAAGAAACTTTGCCAAATCTGCGAAGTATCACGTAAGCGCATCTGACGTTTCGTTCTCGTGCTGTATACTGGATACTGGATGCTGGATACTGGATACTCGATGCTGGATACTGGAAGCTCGATACTGGATACTGGATGCTGGATGCTGGATACTGGATGCTGGATACTGGATACTGGATGCTGGATGCTGGATACTGGATGCTGGATACTAGATACTCGATGCTGGATACTGGAAGCTCGATACTGGGTACTGGGTGCTCGATGCTGAATCCCGCATACTGATTCCTGAATATCAATAAGTGAATGGCATAAACAGAAAAGGGTGAATCTTGCGGGGAAGATTCACCCAGGTTGATTTAATATTTGACTATAGAGCCTGCGCATAAACTTAAAATTGATCAGAATAAATTACAAAATTGTAGGTCCAACATTTTAAATTTGGTCAATGTTCTTTGAAAAATTGGTTAAAGCAGCAATCTGCTGTGCTTCAGGTTA
>Ga0209743_1000340_pt1 | contig 16381 bp, 14 predicted proteins | sample OlaalgELextract2_FD_187378 | JGI IMG/M metagenome (GOLD analysis project Ga0209743, IMG submission 187378) | Olavius algarvensis symbiont microbial communities from Tuscany, Italy - Type G ELBA extract 2 (SPAdes) (version 2) | ecosystem: Host-associated > Annelida > Digestive system >...
AGTTTTAGGGAACTAGGCCTATAAAAGGAGTGATTTTAGTAGTACTTATATCAAAAAAAGTCAAGTAGTATTTTATCTTATCATGCTGATATAATGAGAATTTTTACGTTTATGCGTCCACTCTATAAACAAATTGCAGAATTTACGTTACAGCATTAACGTTACGCCATTAACGTAACAAACAGCTTGTTTGTCGTAAGGTTTAACTCGGGGGAAATAGCTATGAATTCATTTTAGTATTTTTAGGACTTCACGTCGAGTGCCTCGGCATGGTCAAAAAAAATAAACAAACCGCAAGAATCGGGTGGTACCAGCAATCAACCTGATCTATATTCAACTGAAATTAGCAGGGCGGTCTGGATCGAATGTGCCATCTGATAGGCACTCACCGTTCTTCCTGGCACATGTTCAGCCGGCAGGCACGGGCCGCAATTTTGATTTTTTTGGGGTGTTGTCGACAATCAGGAAAGGTGTAATACTAATGGAATCTAACACACTACTGCAGGCCAATGAGGACTACGAGCGCATTGAAAAAGCCATCAAATTTCTTGAGAAAAACTTTTCCGCCCAACCCGGCTTAAAAGAAACCGCCGACCACATCGGCCTGAGCGAATTCCATTTCCAGCGTCTCTTCAGCCGCTGGGTGGGGATCAGCCCTAAACGGTTTTTACAATTTTTAACCAAAGAGTATGCCAAGACCCTGCTGGAAAACCGCAACAATCTGCTGGATGTGACCTATGAAGCCGGTTTGACAAGCCCGAGTCGGCTGCATGATTTGTTTGTCACCTGCGAGGCGGTTACGCCGGGAGAATACAAAAGCAAAGGTGACGGGCTCACGATTAAATATGGCTTTCATCCCAGCCCGTTCGGCGAATGCCTGCTGGCGACCACCGAACGGGGGATCTGCGGCTTTTTCTTCGTGAAGAACAGGGACCGCAAAGACCCGCTCACCGAGCTGCGGTATTTCTGGCAGCAAGCCGATATTGTAGAAGATCCACGTGCGTCCCTTGAGCTTGTGGGCCGGATATTCAACCCCTCATTCAGCGACACCGGCCAACCGCTGCATTTGATTTTAAACGGGACCAATTTTCAGATTAAAGTCTGGGAAGCCTTGATCAAAATTCCGTTTGGTGCGGTGGTTTCCTACGAAGATGTGGCGATTCAGGTGGGCATGCCCGGCGCCACCCGGGCGGTGGGCAGCGCCGTCGGCAACAATCCCATATCTTTCATCATTCCCTGCCACCGGGTGATCCGCAAGACGGCCGACTTCGGCAACTACGGCGGCGGAAAAGCCCGCAAGAAGGCTATTCTGGGTTGGGAGGCAGCTCACCTCAGCATGGCTCATAGCCGATAGTTCATAGCTCATGGTAAATTCTATGTTCTAGCAGTACCCAACCCGGACATGCCGGAGTTGAAAATTGAATATTTCTGGTTCGCCTCGACTCGACTTTCCTCGACGCAGGTCGGCGGTTCTATTTTATTTTGCCGCTACCAAAAAAAAGCTAAAATCAGGCTAACGGTTACCCAGCCGTGACAGGCTGGTTTTATATTAAATCGGATTTTCAGTGATTTGTGCGGAGTTGTATTCCCATTTAGACCCGTTTACCACGTCGCCACCATTTTTTGAAACAAATATCATCTTGTGCTAAAATGCAAAGATGGTCTTGTTCATCCAGGATCCACGCGCCACCCAATCTGGAGAATAATAATGGTTCAATCCGAAAGAAGGAAATCCTTCATGGGGCCTTAATTTTTCTAATTTAATGTATTCTATCTATTTTAAAACGACTGAGCGAAGCGATTCCACCATTCGTCATTATTCATTATTCATTAGTCATTCTCTGAAGTTTCATAAGAGCGGAGGCCGCTGGCCGCGGGCGTCCAGTCTGATCGGAAAAGAAACTATTAAAAAGCGAATATCGAATATCGAACAAGGAATAATGAATGTCGAAGTAGGGTATTCTATCGATTTTATTTATTGAATAGGCAGAGCGAAGCGATTCCGCCATTCGTCAATCGACATTCGACATTCGACATTCCAATGTAGTTTCATAAGAGCTGTCAGGATCTATCTCCTCGGTTCCCTGACACCTGAAACCTAAAACTTACAAACTGCGCTATAGCTGCCCTGCCGGGGCCCCTTTTTTCGAGCGCGTTTTTAAAAAAAGTTTAGAACTTATATCGGTAACTGATTATGAGAATTGTCTGTTTTTGTCTGCTGTCCACTCTCATGATTCCGACTGCGTGCTCAACGTTGGAGCATGATCGGATAAAATCCCATTCCTCCTCGTGGTATGGTTCAGAAGTATTGAACATCCCCTATGGCGCACGAATGAGCCAGTTTGAGAAGGGCAACCTGGTTGCCAATCCGTCTTTTGAGGATCGATCGGCCGTAGTCATTCCCGGCCGCAGAAGTCGTGAAATCTCAGGCTGGGAAAAAATCGGCCCGAACGTCAGCTGGGTCGATCATGAAGCGGCCGGTTTCACCACAAAAGACGTAATGTCTGGCCGGCATGCCGTTAAAATATTTAGGGAGAACGCCAATGAACTGGATGAGGCCGAAGGAATTATCAGCGATTTCATCGCGGTAATGCCGGGAAACTATTATTTTTCCTATCATGTAAGGTTGGAAAATGTCGCCAGCAACAAACACCGGCTGGGTGTTCAACTCTATGATGCCATTGAAATAAAAACTTTGTATTTCGATGAAGATAAGCGTCCGATTGACCCGGGTATTTTAAACCCGGTCAGCAAATCGCTGATTGATAACTCAGACAAGGGCTATTCGTTTTCCAACTATTGGGCCATCGATGAATTCCCCTGGGCTGAGGTGCGGGGTAGAACTTACAACTATCCATTCTCCGAGGGGGATATCCCCAAGGGCACGCGTTATGTTCGTCTGTTCCTCGGTCTAAAGGGCACCGGTGCCATGTGGATTGACGATGTCGTTTACCGCTACTCCAAATGGAATTTCACGGCGCTCGAGCGCATGAAGCCGTACCTTGCCAGGCCGCTCGCGCTGAAAGAACGCATCCTTCCCACGCCAAAAAATTTTCAACATATAGATGATATTGTTTTTTACGATTCCGCGCTGCCGAACTTCCATCCGCCGCTAATCGTCCTGCCGCAAAATTCGGTATCGGCTGATGTTACCGCCGCCAAAACACTACAGGAAAAAATCAGCCAGGTTTTAGGCCGCGTGATGCCGGCCCCGGAATTCGACAGCAACCCTACTAGAATTCTAAAGAATGACTATTCCCTTAATGACATCTTAAAGGCCAGGCTGGTTTTCAGTATCGGCAACAATCAAGTCTACCAAGATTTGCAGCCGCGCCTTCCCCCGGCCGCCGTGCGGGAAAAACCACAGGGGTACGTTATAAAAGCTATACAGACCGGCCAAACCCGCATCGTATTTTTAATCGGAGACTCACCGCTTGGTAGATACTATGCCGCCACAACGGCTATTCAGCTCTTTGAAACGGATAGAGCGGTATACCACAACGCCACCGTTGTCGATTTGCCGGACTTTCTGGGCCGCTCCTACACCTTTAAAAATTGGACCAACGATACCCAACTGAAAAATGATCTCGATTCCATGCCGCGATTGAGCCGATACAAATTAAACAAAGTCTATGCGGGCTTCAACCGACGAGGTGCCCAGTGGTTTCAGTTAGACGACCTGTATTTCAGGGGTATCGTGGATGCGGGTCGGTGGTGCCGTGACAGCGGCGTGATGACACTGGCAATGATGGTAAATCCTTATTCTCATCTGGGGTTCGAACCCCCCATCCAGGACCTCAGTGATCAATTGAGATACAGCTGGACCCATAGCAACCCGCAAAGCCTGGAAATACTCAAAGAGATCTACAAGCCGGCATTGACCGCCGGTGCCGAGACGATCATGTTGCTGGCGGATGACTCAGTGCCCCATACCGGGAATAACCGCAAAAATTATTCGCTATACACCGCCGAAGATAAAAATCGCTTTGGGACGCTGCAAAATGCCCAGGCCCATATCATCAATGGTTTGAAGCAGTGGATTGAAAGCGACTATCCGGGAACCCGGTTGGAGTTTTGCCCTCCCTGGTATGCCAATGAACATATTGACCGCAGCAACGGCAAAGCTGAAAACTATTTTAGTGATTTAATTTTTCAGATCCCGCCCGATGTTGCCATCATCTGGACCGGGCCGACGGTGAGATCGTTGTCGGTCGATATGGCCGACCTGTTCCGGTATAAAGCCCTGATTGGAAGATGGCCCATGATGTGGGACAACACCCTTTATGCCAGGAGCCTCGAGTCACCCAGTTCCGGCGGATATCCGGCCCATTACCCGGGCAAGGTGCGCCTGTGCAACCTGTTTGAACCCTATGATACCCTCCGGCCTCAAGGGTTTCATAAATACAGCGATGGGCGCCAGATGTACACCAAAGGCGCTGCCTACAGTGAAGTATACAAAATCAAATATGCGACCGTTGCCGATTATCAATGGAACACGGCGGCTTACAATCCGGAGCTTGCCCTGTGGAAAGCCTTGACCAATGCCTACGGACGCAAGGCCGCCGAACAACTATTACATTTCAATGATGCCTACTACAGCGTTTATGAAATCTGCCTGGGGCTGCAAGCAGGAGGCAACAATCCGCAGTCTGTCGAAAAGGCTGAAACTGTTATAGTGGAGATGCATGAATCTTTGACGGCTATTTCTGCGCTGGCGCCAGGCCAGACGCGGCTGTTAAATGAGCTGAGACAATTTCTGAAAAAACAAGAAGAGCGATTGGCTGCAATTGTCAGTGGTCTTTAACCCAGGTTGTGACCAACCATTTTTCAGTGCGAATGCTTTATTCAGTTTTTTAACTTTTCCGATGTTGCCGGCAGAGGCTTTTTGGCCTCGGTGTTGTCGTAGCTGTAATTTACAGCCTGGAATTCAGACCGGAACCGATTCACTTCCTCTTTGACCGTTTTGTTATCGACGATACATTCTTTGATCAGCTCCGCGATGCGGCCCATCTCCTGCGTACCCATGCCGACACGGGTCATCTCCTGCACTCCGATCCTGATGCCGTCCGGACGATCGTGTTTTTTGAGAGGTTCGTGGGGCAGCATGTTCATGTTCAGGATGATGTCATTGATTTCCAGGGTTTTGGAAACCTTTTCGCCGCCGCGAAATTCTCTGACATTGACGGCAACCTGGTGGGTCTCGGTGAAACCAAACTCTTTGCCCTGAACATCGAATCCGTGCCGATCCAATTCGGCGGCCAGCGCCTTGGCGTTTTGGATGGTGTCGGCGGCATACTGCTCGCCGAATTCCATGAATTCATAGGTACAAATGGCCATCTGGGCCAGGGTGTCCAGGTGGTGGTTGCTGGAGGATCCCGGAAATGCGCCACGGTCGATGCGGCGCCACGGTTCGTCTTGCATATTGCTCAATATAATACCACGCTGGCTGCCGAAATACGTTTTATGAGTGCTGGCCGTCATCAAATACGCGCCCTCCAGCAGAGGCCTTTGAAAGCGCTTGCCGGCTATCAGGCCCAGGACATGGGCGGCATCGTACATGATTTTGGTGTTGTATTTCTCACAGACCTCGGCAATTTCGACGATCGGCTCCGGAAATAGAAAAAGGCTTTTGCCGAGTACAATCAGTTTGGGTTTGGCTTTTTCGATTAAATATGTCGTTTTGGCCACATCCATGTGGTAGCCATCGGCGGTCAGGGGAATATCGATGATGTTTTTCGTGAATTTACCCAACGAACCCTCCCGGTGATGACTGATGTGACCGCCGGCCGGCGTTGAATTGACCATTACCACTGCGCCCTGTGTGACAAAGCGGCTGAAAAAGGCTTCATTGGCGTTGGTCCCGCTAATGGGTCTGACTTCGGAGTGATCGCATTCAAACAGAATCTTTAAATTGGTTTTAAGCTGGTTTTCGATGTCATCGATGAAGGAGGTGCCCCGGTAATATCTTTCACCGGGGTGACCTTCGGCATAGCGATGGGCGAAATCCGAGCCGGCCTGGACTCTTGCTCGTTGGCTGAGCAGGTTTTCACTGGCAATCAGGTTGATACATTTTTTGCGCCAGCGGTTTTGTTTTTGAATCATTTGTTCGATTTCATTGACTTCTATTTCATACATGACAGGTTCGTCTCCTTATGTGGCCGTTCCGAGGTTCAGGGTTCAAGGTTCAGGGGTTCAGGGTTCAGGGGTTCAGGGTTCAGGGGTTCAAGGTTCAGGGGTTCAAGGTTCAGGGGTTCAGGGTTCAGGGGTTCAGGGTTCAGGGGTTCAAGGTTCAGGGGTTCAGGGTTCAGGGGTTCAGGGTTCAGGGTTCAAGGTTCAATGTTGATCGGTTCGGGTCCAATCTAAACCTTGAGCAATCTGTTACCGAACATCGAACAATTTCTGGAATAATTTAGGCGCTTAACAACAAAACTAAGACGGTTTATTTTCGGTTCTATAACCCAAAAAAAGGTAATCCATCGTAAGGCACTATATGTTTTAAATTTCGGAGTAGTGGAGTAATGGAGTATTGGAGTATTGGAGTGTTGGCTGAAAGGTTGGAGTTCTCTTTTAATACCCCATTACTCCAGCACTCCAATACTCCAACATCGTAACTTTCCAATAATCTCATGCAATCTTTACCTGGCCCCTTACATAGAACTCTTTTGGCTCCAGTTCATTTGAGTCATTGTAATCATTGAAGACAAGGTGGGTGCGTATCTCGTTGCACAGGTCGCATTTGTTGATATAGTCATTTCTTTTGGCGGTGAATGCAAAATTTTTCTTGGCAAATTCGAAAAACCCCCCAATTCCTTTCTGGAAAAGCACGGTCGACACAGGGTATTTAGCGGCCGACAACGGCGCTCCCAAATCATCCCTGGAAATTGCCAGCCCCGAGCACAGTCCCGGAATATAATTGCCAAATAGATCAAGATGAAAATGGCTTGTATCGGCCAGTTCGGCCGCGCATCCTGCCGGATTTTCAAGCAGGACTTGCTGCCAGGTTTTTTTGCCCAACAGGGGGCGAAAGGTTGTCAGGGCTCTTCCGCCCAGGTGGATCCAATAGCGCTGCATGATTTGAATCAGGTAGTTGTCACCAAAAGTTTGGCGATATTCATCCAGGGAGTGGGGAAGGGACGGATCGAATTGTGACAGATCCGATTCAAAATCGGCAATCCAGGGAAATATCCCTACCCCGGCTTGCCGGGCAGCTCCGATTACCCCCTGGACCCGGGCAAATGGAACCTGTTCGTTATGAAAAGGGCTGATGGATACCAGCAGGGTATTCAGCCCCTTTTCGCGCAGTTCTGAAAGCAGTTTTTGGGCGGAATCCATATCCTTGAACCAGGAGGAGTTGGTCTCGACATATTCGACGGTCAACCCGACTTTGGCAGCGACCTCGAGAACGGTGACAAGTTTTGCGGGCCTCAGCAAAGGCTCGCCGCCGCCGATGTGAACGGACCAGCATCCCAATTCCCGAATTTTCTTTAGGTTCAGTTCAGCCGTATCCGTGTCGATATACCGTTTTTCCCACTGTGGGCTGCAGTTATACAGGCAGTGCTTGCAGCTGGAAGAGCAAAAGTAGTTGGTGATCAACCCACCGGATTTAAGATTTTTTATCGCGAATTCAGCCATAATTTATTTCATCGCAGAAAACCTGGTGTTCTGGGCCAGGTCAGAGCCAATCGGCTATGCCGTGAACCTGCTGCAAGCGGGGCGGAATGATGGAATACTGGAATACTGGAATGCTGGGTTTAGTGCAACGGGATCTATTCGTATAAGGGTGGCACGGATCAGTTTGTAAAATCAGACCGTCATCCGCTTTGTATTCCCAATATTCCATTATTCCACCATTCCATTATTCCATTTGGAGTTCAAGGTAAACTCCACCCCTCTGGGGTGAACTCAAAGCCGGTTCCTCTGGGCCCGGATCTTTACTATTTAATAATCCTAACGGCCTTCAACTATTGAAAAAATTCCAAGCACCCATCAGTAAATTCCAAACAACATCCAAATTCGAATTTTTGATGACCCAAAACAGACGCACAAAATTTTGATTCAGTTTTTCAAATCAAATTAATAAATATGACCATTACTTCGAAGTTCGATGCCGAACGTTGGGTGTTCATTCTTTGAACGCTTTGCTCCCGGCCCTCTGCTCTATGCGATGTGCCCCCGGCCCTCTGCTCTTTGCCCTAAGCCCTCAGGGCATCTTTAATTCGGGCTATGGCTTTCTCAACGTTTTCGTAGTCGTTAAACGCGCTGATGCGGATATAGCCTTCGCCGCATTTGCCGAAACCGGCGCCCGGTGTGCAAACCACGCCGGCTTTTTCGAGCAGGCGGTCAAAGAATTCCCATGAGTCGGATTTGCCGTCGATCCAGATGTAGGGGGAATTCTCTCCGCCAATACAATCAAAGCCCAGGGCCGACATTTCCCGGCGTATCAGGGCGGCGTTTTTCAGGTAGTAGTCAATCAGCGCTTTGGTCTGAGTCCGGCCTTCTTCACTGTAAACTGCTGCCGCCGCTTTCTGGACCGGATAAGAGACACCGTTAAACTTGGTTGATTGGCGGCGATACCACTGGGCATGCAAGGGCTGCTTTTCGCCATCAACGGTGTATGCCACGCAGGATTTAGGAACCACCGTAAAAGCACAGCGGACACCGGTAAAGCCGGCGGTTTTAGAAAAGCTGCGAAATTCGATCGCCACATCCCGGGCCCCGTCAACCTCGTATATCGATCTGGGCAGTTCATCATCCCGGATAAACGACTCATAGGCCGCATCATATAAAATGACGGCTTTGTTGTCCCTGGCAAAGTCGACCCATTCTTTGAGCTGTGATTTTGATATGGCAGCGCCGCTGGGATTGTTGGGAAAGCACAGGTAGATGAGATCAACTTTTTCAGTCGGCAGGGCCGGGATAAAACCATTTTCCCGGGTTCCTTCCAAATATACAATGCCATCATAACGGCCGTTGTCATATGATCCGGTTCGGCCGGCCATGACGTTGGTGTCGACGTACACCGGGTATACCGGATCCGGAATGGCAACATTGATGTCCTCTGAAAAAATTTCCTGGATATTGCCATTGTCACACTTGGCACCGTCGCTGACAAATATTTCATCCGCCGCGATATCGGCGCCTCTGGCCTGGAAATCATGCTCGGCGATTTTCTCGCGCAAGAACTCATAGCCTTGCTCGGGACCGTATCCGTGAAAGGTTTTGCTGTCCGACATATCGTCTACAGCCCGGTGAAAGGCTTGAATGCAGGCTTCCGGAAGCGGGCGGGTGACATCACCAATGCCGAGTTTGATAATTTCCCGCTCCGGGTAGGCTTTCTGAAAAGCCGTCGTGCGGTTTTTTATTTCAGCAAACAAATACGACGCCTGAAGCTTGCGATAGTTTTCGTTGATTTTAATCATTTTGATCCCCCCTGTTTCGTTCAAAATAAAATCTAAGACGTTAGGTTTCTTCGCCGTTTTTTTCGATCGGTATATGTGAACTTTCTTTGTAGGTTGAAAATACGATGGAAGTTTTAATGGATTGGACCCCGTCGATGGATTTGATTTTTTCCCGAATCAGGCGATCCAGTTCTTCCGGGTCGGAACCGCGAACTTTGACCAAAAAGGCGTCATCGCCGGCAACATAGTGGACTTCCTGGACTTTAGGGCGGTGGGCTATTTTTTTACCGATCGCGGCATCATTGGCGATTTCACTGGTTTTTACAGTCAGAAACGCGACCAGCCCTCTATCAAAAAATTTCGGATTGAGCCGGACTTCATAACCCTTTATAATGCCCTGCTTTTCAAGCTTGCGGATTCTTTCCAAAACGGCCGACGGAGCCAATCCCACCTGGCGCGCCACCTCGACATTGGGGATTCGGGCTTTTTTCTGTAAAATTTTCAGAATTTGCAAGCTAATATTATCAATCATTCTGATATTTCCTAAAAATTTAGATGAATATTCTTATCTACTATCAAAGTCAAGAAAAATATTCTTTTAATGGCTTGGTTTTCTGAGTGTCACTAATTACCCAAGCTTTTTCCAAGACCGCACTCCCAAAAGTGTTCCTAGCGGGGCAACAATGGCGCAATTTGTTGGTATTAGACAGTTACCAATTCAGTTTTGCACAAAATGCGCAAAACATTTTTCGGCTTCTCTGTAAACCCATGGTATACAGGCGTTTACGAAGATAAATTTTGGCGTCAACTTTTTATTTAATCGATCGATAGTGATAAAATAGACAGAGCGAAGCGATACCCCAAATCTTCAATCTTCAATCTTCAATTCCGGCTTGTCCGGGTTGGGTTTCAGGTGTCAGGTTTCGGACATTTAGTTGATTTTCACCTGTAAACCGGCAGATGGCAATCGTCACCTTGACTTTATAATGTCATTCTTGTTAGGGGGAATTTGGTGGCAGGCCATTGCCATTTATCTCAGCATATTCAGAGCTGACAAATATTCGAAGAATAAGGAGGGTATGATGTCTAATTTTAGTGGCTTTCCCAGGGAATTCATCTCTTACTTTGATAACCTGAAAAAAAATAATTCAAAGCAATGGTTTGAAAGTAACCGTGATGACTATGAAAAATATGTCCTGCATCCATCCCGGGAATTCGTCATCGAGATGGGCCGGCGGTTGCGGCGCATTGCCCCGGAGATTAATGCCATTCCCAAAATAAATAAAAGTCTTTTTAAAATCAACCGGGACGTTCGTTTCAGCAAGGACAAAAGCCCCTATAAAACCTACATGGGGATCTGGCTGTGGGACGGCCATGGCAAACGCATGGAATCGACCGGGTTTTATCTGCATGTCGAAAATAACGACCTATTCGTCGGCGTTGGGATCAAAATGTTTCCAAAGCCGCTTTTAGATCGCTACCGCCAGGCGGTTGTTGATAAAAAATTGGGACCGGAGCTGAAAAGAGCGGTTAAAAAAGTTTCCGACCAAGGGTATTTGGTCGACGGCAGACATTATAAGAAAGTCCCCCGTGGTTACGATGCCGACCATCCGAATGCTGAATTTCTCTTATACAACGGGTTGACGGCCCGGTTTGAGGAGCAGCTTCCGGGTACGTTTTTCAGCGGTGCAATTATTGATTATGCTTATTCTCATTATCAAAAAATGCTGCCGTTGCACCGCTGGCTGAAGAAGCTGATTGGTGGATAGTTATTGGTTATTTGTTGTTGGACGGTCTGATGCTTTTTTTAGGGGAAGTGCCCAAGGAGTCCGATTTTGAGAAAGGCTTTCCGCGCATGCACTATGACAAAAATGGTCACTCACATTGGGATCCGATTGAAGACGATACCGCTGTCGTGGCCAATGTCAGGGGCAAAGGGTTGGTGGTCCTTTCAGGCTGTGCCCATTCAGGGATCATCAATACCGTAAAATACGCCCAAAAGGTTACCGGCATTAGCGACCTATTTGCGGTAATGGGCGGATTTCATCTCACGGGAGCGGATTTCGAACCGATCATTGCGCCGACCACCGACGCCTTAAAAGCGCCGAAGCCAGAATATATTATCCCCACCCATTGCACCGGCCGTAAAGCAACGATGCATTTGGAGAAAGAAATGCCGGATCAGTTTCTACTGAATATGTCCGGAACCAAAATGGTATTTGAGGATATTGTGGCATGATTTCGCGACGATGATTTAAAAAGAACTCATGCAATCTCGCGGGCTCGATAAATACCCTCTATCTTCAATTCCGCCTTGTCCGGGTTGGGCTATTTGCGTCAAAGCTTAAATTCAGATCATTTTCGGCCTAAACGTATCGTCAGCGCTTCCGATTAGGAGGACGAGGACGATTAAAGCACCTAGCCGCGGGGGAGCCAAACACTTCTTTAGAAAATAACAATTTTCTCGATATACATTTGACAGTCTCGTAAAAAGTCGAAAAACGACTTTTTTACAAGAGTGTTTAGTGGTATAACATCTTGATATAACATATGAAGTGTCAAACTAAATACCAAACACGAAACACCAAACACATGATGAATTCGCCCTTTTGCGAATTCATCACATTTAGGCCAATATATAAAGCCTGCTATTTTTAGTGTCTGGGTCGGCAACAGGGATTCGTTTCGATCGTCAAGTTTCATATCTATCTGTACTAATTTAAGCTTTGCGTTATACGCGTCTTTATTAAACATCCTGCTCATATGGAAAAAGAACGACTGAATCATAAGGTGTTCCTCTGCAGCGAGACGGCACAAATCATCCAGATGGTGATTGCTCCCGGTCAAACCGTTACCGCCGGAATTATTTTTAGCAAGTGGTTTGATGATGGCATTCGCTTTGAGGAGAAGGCGAATCGACCTGGTACTCTGAATAAGAGTGGGTTCGGCAAGCTTTTGGATTCCGGCATAAAGAAGCTGGGCCGCGATGATCAGCAGGTAATTTATCTCACCAATTCAGTCAATGCCAGCCAGAATATCTCATTTGGGGCGCCTTCCGGGCGGCAGATCTTATCCATTGCGCTATCCGAGCAAGACGGAAATTTTTTCTGTCATAAAGATGCCTTTATCTGTGCCGAAGCCGGACTTGAGCTATTTTGCGAATCCGGCCGCAGGTCGAAATCTAATTTCAAAGGGATGGGAAAATCTGACTGGCTGGAATTTCGTGGCAATGGAACCCTTTTTGCCCATGTCGGCGGAGCAACAAGAACCGTGCACCTGAAAAAACAGAAAATGAAAGGTGATCGACGCGCAATTATCGGTTTTACCGGCGGGATCACCTGTGATTGGGGAACCGCCGGCCTATCCAAGCTCAATCGATCCGATGCCAAGTCCTATTATCAATCAAAATTGTCCGGCAGCGGCACCGTCTATTTGCAAAGCAAACCGTTTAAAATGCCCAAGCAAGCCCGGCGGTTAACGCACGATATCACTGAGCTTGCGCCATTCAAAGCGTTAGCGCTATATGAAGACAATCTGGAAAAAATCAAAAGCTTCCAGTGGTCGAAGCTACAAGATCTGGTTAAAAAAGAAAACTTGCAGAATACTCTGAAAACGAAAATTGACCTTCGAAGCAGGCTCAAGAAATTAACTGCGAAAAAAGGTTGACGAATATAGAGCGTTTTAATCAAAGTCGACGCGTATATGATAGAGAAATAGACTTGGCGAAATCTGCGCAATGGAGACGTCTTTATGACAAACGCTTTAAGGCAATGCATTTTTAATTACATCTATAGCCTGACTAACAAGATCGATATCCGCCTGGGTTCCCATGTGTCCCAACCGAAACACTTTGGTTGCCAGCGGCCCGTAACTTCCGGCGACCACCAGCCCTTTTTGGCGCAATTTGGCATCGAAATCCTGCCAGGACGTCTCCTGTGGGACGTTGACGGCAGTGACGGTGGGGGCGGGTATGGCAGCGGCTGCCGGGAAAAGTGCCAAACCCATATCCTTGATTTTTGCGCGGCATAATTGCGCAGCCGCTGCATGGCGGGCAAAGCTGCTGGACAGCCCTTCTTTAATTATTAGCTCGGCCCCGGCATTGAGACCGGCAACCCCGTGCCAGTTGGGGGTGCACGGAAAATAATGCTCGGCCTGGGCCGTGCGAAACGGCTGCAGGGCGCTGTAGCCGACATAGCCGACCTGATCGATGATGTCCCAGGCAGCGTCGCTGACCGACAAAAAGGCCATATCCGGCAGTGAAGACAGGCATTTTTGCGAGCCGCCCAGGCAAAGATCGATATGCCATTCGTCCGTGAGCACCGGCGCTCCGCCGATGCTGGAAACGGCATCCACGTAGAGCAGGGGCACCCCAAGCCCCTTTTTGATCCAGCCCAGATCTGCGATCGGGTTCAACGTGCCGGACGGTGTTTCGCAGTGCACCACGGTAATCATCTTCGGCTTAAACGCATCGATAGCTTCTTCAATTTCGTCCATATCCGAGATCGTTTCATTGTAGGGCAGGCTGACCTTACTAACTTCGGCCCCGATAGAGGCCGCCATATCCCCGATGCCGTCGCCAAATACACCGGTGGCGATGGACAACACCCGGTCACCCGGCACCAGGCAGCTTTTCAAGGCGCCCCACAAGGCCAGCATTCCCTCGCCGGATTGTATGACCACCTGGTTTTTCGTACTCATGATCGTTTTTAGATTGGCTTCGGCCTGATTATACAATGTGAGAAATTCAGCCTCCATGTCCGCCGAACCATAATTGATTTGATACGCCTCCAGAACCTCCTGGGCCACTTTTACCGGCCCCGGCACCATGGGAATCGGATAGGTTTTCATGTTTTTTCCTTTAGTTTCGGTATTTACTTAAACTGATGATTGATTAAATACATCATTCGTGATTTACTCCTCGTCCGCGACTACCAGTCCGGAAAAAACTATCAGAACCCCAATCGCCATGTCAATATTTCCATGCGGCCATTGATGCCTGGATTTCGCATGGACCGCGGGCCTTCGGATACCGGCAACCGGAGATGTTCAGCACCCTTTAAGCAGCGCACTGACGATGAACGACAAATCAACCGCTAAATCCGCAGATATTCAGCGGCCGGAAGACATACTCGGCCCACGGCGTAGAAAATTTGTTATTTTCGCCTCTTTACTGGCCCTTTTTTTGGGCGCGCTGGATGCGCTGGTAATGTCGGCCGCCACCCCCACCATTGTTGCCGAGTTGGGTGGGCTGCACCTATACAGCTGGGTGTATTCGGCCTACTTTCTGGCCCGCGCGGTGGCTCTGCCGGTTTTCGGCAAATTGGCCGATATCTACCGATCGCGCCGGCTTTACATTATATCCATCTGCATTTTCATCCTGGGCTCCGTTCTGGCCGGATTTGCCCAGAGCATGATGCAGTTGATTGTTGCCCGGGTATTGCAAGGGATTGGTGCCGGTGGAAACTTTGCCCTGGTTTATATTGTTCTGGCCGATATCTCTTCCCCCGAGCAGCGCGGCAAGACCCTGTCTCTGGGAAGCTTTATCTGGGGGCTGGCCAGCGTGTTGGGGCCGACGTTCGGCGGTTTTGTCGTGACCTACTTGTCCTGGCGCTGGATTTTTTTTGTCAATGTGCCGCTGGGTGCCATCTCTTTGCTGGGCATTGCCCTGTATCTGGTCGAAGTGCGCGAGAAAAAGAAAGAGGCTGCTATCGACTATTGGGGGACCATCTTTCTGTCGACGGCGATACTGGGATTGCTGACCGTTTTTCTGATGGCCGGACGCGCCTACGAGTGGGTATCTCTCCAAATCATCGGCCTGTCCCTGATTACCATTGCGGCCGGTTTTGCGTTTTATTATGCTGAAAAAAAGGCCCCGGAGCCGATTCTTTCGCTGGAATTTTTCGGCAGCCGCAGTTTCAGTCTCGGCAATGGCGCCGCCTTTTGCGCCAGCTTTACTATTTTTGCCCTGTTTGCCTACAGTCCGCTATTTATCCAGGGTGCGCTGGGTAAAACTCCCCTGGAGATGAGTGTTGCGATGTTGACCATGAGCCTGGGTTGGTCGCTCGGCGCCCTGGTATGCGGCCAAACGGTCAATCGCTTCGGCCAGAAGCCGGCGACGATTTTCGGCTGTCTGTGCCTGGTTGTCGGCGGCGCTGTTTTGCTGACCTATTCCGCTGACACCTCTTTGACAAACTGTTCCATCGTTTTGGGCGTCGTGGGCGTGGGGATGGGCTTTGTGTCCATGGCAACTCTGTTGGTGGTGCAGGACAGCCTTGATATTTCGAATCTGGGAGTGGCGACCTCCTCCCATCAATTTGCCCGGACACTCGGAGGGACCATCGGTGTCGGCATATCGGGCAGCTTCGTGACCATGACGCTTTCCAGTGTCATAGGATCCCTGATGAAAACCGAATCGATCAATTTACCGGCGTCATTGAACAGCGAGATCAAGCAGAACATTGAAAACATTTTCCGGCCCGAGATCCAGGCCTTGCTGTCGCCGGAACTCCAACAGATCATGCAGGCGGCGGTAGCGCGGGGAGTTTTGACGGTTTTCTGGATAACTTTTTTTACCTCGCTGCTGTGCCTGCTCTTGAGTGTTATGATACCGGTGAAATCTGTTGCAAGATCCAAAGCGAGTAGTTAGTTCGAGCCTTGAAGTTTCGGTATAAATTTTAGATTTTGGAATGCGGATTTTGGATTTAAGGAATCCTGCCTATCTTACTTATTAGAGGAAAAAGCAAGTCTGATTCGCCCAATTGGCTGCGCCGGCCAAGAGCGATACCGCAGGTCCAAAATCCAAAACCTCAAATTTCAAATAGGATATATGCAGTGAATAACAGAAATATATTTTGACAATAGAGCCTGCGCATAAACTTAAAATTGATCAGAATAAATTACAAAATTGTAGGTCCAACATTTTAAATTTGGTCAATGTTCTTTGAAAAATTGGTTAAAGCAGCAATCTGCTGTGCTTCAGGTTA
>Ga0209743_1000350_pt1 | contig 15915 bp, 20 predicted proteins | sample OlaalgELextract2_FD_187378 | JGI IMG/M metagenome (GOLD analysis project Ga0209743, IMG submission 187378) | Olavius algarvensis symbiont microbial communities from Tuscany, Italy - Type G ELBA extract 2 (SPAdes) (version 2) | ecosystem: Host-associated > Annelida > Digestive system >...
AGTTACCAGGCTCACTGCATCCAGTTTGAATTCTTTCGTATATTTCTTTCTCGTTGTCATCTATCGTTACCTCAGTTAAGTTTCATTATCTCTTAACTGGGTGGTATCAATCTATTGGACCATGTCAACCAAAAGCTTCCATTCAAAGAGATTGTTAATCGCTTCTCCAGTTTGCCGAGCGCGGTGCCGGCTGATAAACGCGTGGTAGCTGTGATCTTAGGTGTTTCAAAAAAATGAGCCTGTAGCTTCTACGATGGCTTCTCGACTCGAATCGGCTGCGTTTCCCCACGATGAACCAGACCACTGACCGCCAGATCGAGGTCCATTACACCTTCCGGAATAATCCAGTCCGATGCCTCGATCGGCGGGTTTACTTTGCCGGGAATCGAGTAGCGAAAACCGTGGATGCTGCCACCCGCGGGCAACTGCGGATGTTCGTCGATGACGCGGCCGTCGGGCCAGGTGAAGCACAGGGTTTCACCGGCGGTTCGCTCGACACCGAACCCGCCCTCGTGCACCAGGCGGTGGTGGCGGCGGCACAGCAGCACGAGGTTTTCGAGCGAGGTTTCGCCGCCGTTCGCCCAGTGCCGGATATGATGGGCGTCGACGAAGCGGCGGCAGGTGCAGCCCGGAAAGCGGCAGCCGCCGTCGCGGGAGCGCAGCGCGCGCTGCATGGCCAGCGGAACCGCGCGAGTTTTGCGGCCGATGTCGAGCGGATTGCCAGTGCCATCCTCGGTTATGCGCAACAGGCTGGCGCCGCAGGCGATGCGGCGTACGGTATCCGGCGCGATTCGCTGCCCGCATTCGAGTTCGGCGCGGCCATTGTCGCCTTTGGCCAGCGTTTCCGCGGTAACGTGCACCACCATCTGGTAGCGCTCGGCCGACGACAGCGGCGCGGGGCCATGGCGCAGCGTGGTTTCCGCCATGGTCGTCAGCGCGTCGGCGCGGCGTTGCGCGAAGCGGTTCTCGTCTTCCGACGTTACCGCGGTAACGTCGTCATCCGTTGCGTCGTCGTTTTCCCCGCTGTCGCGCGCGTCCATCGCCGCCTCGAGCGCCTGCAGTACGACGGCGCCTTCGTCGGCCGGCAACCGCGCGCGGATGACGAGACAGCCATCGTCGTCGTGGTAATAGTTCAGCTCGCGTGCGGCATGGCTTGCCATGGCCTGTTCACGCTCGGCGAGGCGGTCGGCACGGCGGTAGGCGCGCACCAGTCTTTCGACCTGGGCTGCGGTGGCGTGAAACGCGAGGTCGAGCAGTTCGGCCTCGTTCGCGCTATCGGCGATGCGCGTCAGTGCGCGCACCTTGGAGAAGCTGAGCCGACCGCTTTCGAACGCCGCGGAGATCGCCGGCAAACGCTTGAGCGCATGTGCGACACGGACTTTCTCGCGCGCCGCGTTCAAGCCGATGCCGCAGCGCCAGCTAACCTGCATAGGTCGCCGGTTTACGTCGCGAGGGCGCCGAAAAGACGCTGTGGCGAGCCGCACGGACCAGAGGGCCGCGCAGGCGTGGTAATAACTACGTTAAGCGGTCCGCCGGGAGTACGGCTCGCCACAGCGCGCTTTGCGGCGTCCGCAGCAGGAAACTGGCGACCTATGCAGGTTACAGGCCAGTGGGCGCAGGAGGCCAGGCCCCAGGCGCCCCAGGGCTGCTGGTCGTCCAGTTCGGCAATCAGTTGCAGCAGGCGATAACTGGCGGCGTTGATTTGCGCACACAGGTCGGTGATTTCGCGTTCCAGCGCGTCGGCGCGGGCCAGCGATTCGGGGTTTTGGGTGGTTGGTGAAGTGTCGATTGCGGGCTTGCACATGGTCAACTTCCTTGTTGATTTTAAAGATTTGATTTTATCAGAATTATTCAAGAAAATCAGTCAGTTAATTCATTATTTGGGGTTGATCGGGGCTCGGGAGATTGCTTCGTCGCTGGCGCTCCTTTATGCCCTGCGGGTATCGCAATGACGGAGGCGACGGGGGGTTGCATGGTGTCCCCGTATTTCCCAACGCGGCATCAGGCTGGCTCTTGCCTGTGTCAGGTGCCGCGAGCGTTGCCTTCGTAGAACGAAAAAATCGAGACAGGTTTAACTAATCGTCAACTTTGCTCGCGGGCGGTCGACCCGGGCGCTTGTATTCCAGTCTGATTCCCGCTCTCCGTTCATAAATAGGGCTGTCTCATTTTCTCTCAGGTAATGAAATATACTTTATCCGGATTAGTTAATATCATTAAACGCAGGCAACGGGACCTGCCCAGCGCTACTCTCTCGAACCGTGATTGAAGGACAGCGTTATGCCGAGCGCCCCAGGAATTGTTTTATCGCTTACCGGATTGACCCTGATGACAGCCCTTTTCAGCACCGCCTCCGCTGGCCCGCTAAAACTAATCACTGACTTTTCCCAGGAGCCTGAAAGCCTCGAGTGGTTTGTCGTTAATGATGACGTCATGGGTGGAAAGAGCAGCGGAGGATTCGAGCTGAACGATGGCAATCTGGTTTTTACCGGGTCGACAAATACGCTTGGAGGCGGCTTCAGTTCGATTCGGAGTCGAGGTCCGCGGATGGATCTATCGGGATTTAGTGGCATCAGGCTTCGGGTCAGAGGCGACGGTCGGCAATACTCGTGGCAGCTTCGAACCAACGCCATGTACCGTGGACGAGAGCTTGGCTTCTGGAGCGAATTCGAAACCACCGCGGGCCAGTGGCTCGGGATCGATCTTCCCTTTGCGGATTTTGTGCCGAAGTTCCGTGGTAACGAACTGGACCTCGCTCCGCCGAACCCGGCGCACATCAGGGGATTGGGTTTGATGATTGCCGACGGCAAAGACGGGCCGTTCGCAATCGCGGTGGACTCCGTCCAGGTTTATCGCGATAGCGAATCTTTCTCTCAGTAATCATGCCGACAGTGAACTTATTTCGGAATTAGCTTAACTGTCAGCATAATTCCGGGCACTGATATCACAACCCTAATCCTGTTCGGCTTAGCGGTGACCTAAACACCCCCCTGCCACGTATACAAGCCACGATTAAAAAATACTGGAAAGAAATAATGGCTCACACAATAGGCACCACGCTCGAGAAAACTGAAACTAACCTGGCACTGTTTAAGGTGCTCTCGGAGAACAGCTTCGACTCGATCCTGATTACCGACGCGACGAAAGCGGGGAAAATAATTTACGCAAATAAAGCCTTCAAGAAACTCCGGTCATGAAACGGCTGATGTCATCGGCAAAACACCCCGGATTCTTCAAGGTGTGGGTACCGATAAAAAAGTTACCAGGCGCCTTGCCGAGGCGTTGAATTCGGGCAAGAAATTCGAAGGCAAGGCCATCAATTATAAGAAAGATGGCACTCCCTTCATCATGTTCTGGAGAGTGCTGCCGATCAAAGTTGGGAAAAAGATTGAAGCCTGGATTGCCATCCAGAGAGAAGGCTCGGCCATTTGATACCTGGAAACTTCAAGGCCTGGTCCGCGTCGATAGCGGCTTATCGAAAGAGGTATCCGGTTTCGAAGCAAAGTATGCTCAGGTGTTTAAGTAAAACAATCCCGCGAAAGCTGCCTCAACCGAGCAATCCCCAGGCGCCTCATCATGGCGATGTTGCGTAGCGGTATCTGCTTCGTATCGGGATAACCGGCGATGCTGCGTTCGAGGCTCTGCTCGCGCAGCAGATGCAGCATGGGATAAGGGGAGCGATTGGTGTAATTCTCGACGTTGTCGAGTGCCGCGTCGGCGAACTGGTAGTGCGGGTGAAAGCTCGCGATCTGATAGATGCCGCCCAGGTCCATCGCGCCCAGCAGCTCGTCGGACGTTTCCAGGAACTGGTTATAGTCGGCAAAATTCTGCAGCACCCGGGGGTGGATCAGCAGCGTGGTTTCAACGGCGGGATGCGTATCGAGCCGTTCCAGTTCGGTTTTCAGACTCGCCAGCAGCTGCGCCTCGTTAGTCGCCGGGGTCACCACGAAACGGACACGTTCCTCGCGCAGCTCCCGCCCCGCAAACGGACAAAGATTCAGGCCGACCACTACGGTCTCCACCCAGCGGCGTACGGCTAATATTATCGCGTCGGCATCGTTCGGCTCGGTCATCGGTGAAGCTTCAGCCCTGGTGAAATACATTAATTCCAATACGTCCAGCCTCTTTCGCGGTTTCCAGCGAACGGGCTTCCCCCGCCTGTACCGATCCGTGATATCGTGCGCGTCCGGACAACTGACCCATTTTTGCGAGATCCCGATGGACCCCTGGATCGTCATCGAGCGTACCACAGTTCCGGGTAACGATACGGAACTGACCCTGTGGCGGCGCGACGATGATTTTGCGATTCGTCTGGCCGGGGTGCCGGGCGACCTGATGAATAGCCGCGGTATCATTCCGAGGAAGCGCTGGCCGAACTCGCCTGCGCCCGACTCGGCGCGGACGACGATGCGCGCGTACTGGTCGGTGGTCTCGGCATGGGATTCACGCTGGGGGCGGTGCTGCGCTGCGTGCCGCGCTCGGCCGAGGTGATCGTGGCGGAACTGGTGCCGGGTGTCGTCGAGTGGAACCGGGGTTTGCTCGGGCAATGCGCGGGACGCCCCCTCGACGACGGCCGCACACGCGTTCACCCGGGCGACGTGGCCGAGCTGATTAAACAGCCGGCGGGGGATTTTGATGCGATCCTGCTCGACGTCGACAATGGCCCGGAGGCGATGACGGCGGCTGACAACGAGTGGCTTTACTCGTCCCCAGGCTTAAGGCAGACCTACACAGCACTTCGGCCCGCGGGGGTTGCCGCGTTCTGGTCGGCGAGGGCGGATCAACGATTCGCGAGCCGACTAAGAAAGACCGGTTTCAAGGTTCAACTGCGCACGGTGAGAGCCCGCCCGGGCAAGGGCAGCCGCCACACGATTTTCGTCGCAAAGAAACCCCGGGATCCCGGGGTTTCGTAAGCTCAAGAAGAAAACCCAAGAAAAAACCGGGACAGATTTAATTAGGCGTTCTAATCTCTGTGATATGCCTTCATCCAGAGATGGCAACATCGGAAAAGCGGATGCTCGGCATTAACGCGGAACGGCTTTCATTCCAGTTCTGTTGATCGCCAATCATTGAGATTTTATTCAGCATTTCATAAAAATTACCGGCGACGGTAATGCCCCTGACGGCCTGGATGCGCTCTCCATCTTTGCATAGGTAACCGGAAGCGCCGAAACTGAAATTGCCGGAAATCGCGTTGGCACCGGAATGTAAACCGGTCAAATCGGTGAGCTCCAGGTATTCACCACTGTGCAGAGTCGGCAGGTCTTCGGAGCCTGCGGGGATTCCAACCTGGTGTAGACTGACACCCAGGGTCGACCTGGGTCCGCGGCTCGCGTGCCCGGTGGTTTCGGTATCGAAATAGGAAGCGGTCGCACTGTTGTGTATCAGGGTTTGCAGGCAACCGTTGACGACCAGTTCCGATTTTTTGGTGGCGGTTCCTTCCGCGTCGAATAAGTGATAACCGAACCCGTCCACATTGAGTGGGTGGTCGTAAATCATCAGCCGTGAATCGGCTATGGCTTGGCCTAATTTATCCCGCATCGGGTTGATGCCATCCTTCGCGGCCTTTCCGGAAAACATCATGGCAAACACGCCAAACGCCGAGACCTGGCATTCCGTATCGAAAATCACGTCGTAATGCTTGCTCGGAACGGGCTTGCCATCGAGCAGGCCGATGCATTTTTCATAGGTTTTATCGATGACGGAGGATGCGCTTAAACCGGAGAATAATCGCGATACCTGGCTCGAGCCCTGCATCGCATTGTTTTCGCCGTCTTCGACCAGGGCATAGGCATAGGAGGCACACATGCGGCTACGCGTTAACGCGTTTAATCCGGCGCTCGAGAATATATGTCTTTGGCTGGTGATATCCTGAACGCCATTGTAGGGCACATTTTTTACCTTATCTTTCGCGGTCAGTTCGCCCTCGATTTCGAGCGCCATTTCAATCTTCTGCTCAATCGAAACCTGCTCCTGCGGGCATAATAAGTCAACATCCGTTTTCAGGTGGTCAGAATTGGGCAAAATGTTTTCGTGCACCTCGATTTTGGCAAAACTGGCGTTAGTCAAGGCCTGACCAACCATTGAGCCGAGGGCATCCGTGTCGGCTGCTTCACTGTAGGCAGTGCCGATATGGCCATCTTTAATCACGCGCAATCCGAAGATTCGGCTGGAGCTCACTTTGTGTTCTTCAAGTTCGCCGTCGCGTGCTTTGAGCGAGAGAGTCTCGCCTTCGTCGATGATGAGGTCACCGGTCGCGCCGGCTCGCGTCACCTGGTCTAGTACCTGCTCGGCCATTTGTGCTGTGTCCATCTCTGCTGTTTTAGGGGACGCGCTCATCAGGCGTTCCCTCCAACCAGTATGTCATCGACTTTTAAGGTCGCCTGTCCAACTGTGGTCGGCACAGCACCCGAGATCGATCCACACATTCCGCAGGCCAGCGAAAAGTCCTGGCCGATCATGGAAATCACCTTGAGGACTTTGGGTCCGGTGCTAATCAGGGTTGCCGCTTTAACCGGATGTTGAATTTTTCCGTTTTCGATGTAGTAACCTTCGGTAACGGCAAAATTGAACTCGCCGGTACCCGGTTGAACCGAACCGCCCCCCATGTGAGAGGCGTAAATACCCTTGTCGATCGAAGCGATCATGTCGTCAATGCTGTCTTCACCCGGTTCGATGAAGGTATTGCGCATGCGCGATGCAGGCGCGAACTTGTAAGACTCACGGCGGCCTGAGCCAGAGCGCGCATAACCCGTTTGCTGCGCACCGATGCGGTCGGTGAGGAAATTGATCAACTGGCCATCCTTGATGAGCTGGGTTCGCTGTGTGGGCATGCCTTCGTCATCGATGTTGATCGAGCCCCATTCATTGGCCATGGTGCCATCGTCCACGGCGTTCACGATCGGGCTGGCGATCATTTCACCCATCTGGTCGTGGAATACCGAGGCCTTTTTTGCGACCGACGTGGTTTCCAGCAGGTGCCCGCAGGCTTCGTGGAAGATGACGCCGCCAAATCCGTTGCCAATAATGACCGGCATTCGACCGGAGGGGCAGGGCTTTGCTGTGAGATTAACCAGCGCCTGCCTGGCGGCTCTTCACCGGTTTTCTGCGGGTCGAGTCCCGCTTCGATTTCCCAGCCCAGCAAACCACCGTCGTTCCAGCTGCCGGTGGCCTGTTCCCCGCCTTCAGAGGCGACGGCGGTTAAACTGGATCGAATGTAATTGCGGCTGTCCGTCGTGTGTAAGCCATCGCTATTGAAGATCTCGACGCGCTGCTCTCGCTGCAGGCAGTTGCCACGTGTTTGCGATATCTGGTTGCCCGCTGCCCTGGCGGCCTGGTCAGCCGCCATCAGGAGGCAATCTTGCTTTCGATTTCGGCGTCGAGCGAGAGAATTTTGCGGGCGGGGTGGATGTCGGGGATCTGGCTGCAGTTAAAGGCATTTTTGGTGCTGACAGGGTCTCTTAAGTCTTTAGCGGCCAGCACTGATGCGATGCGTAATAACTCGTCCTGATCCGTCTTGTTGGTATAGCCATATAGAACCTTGCTGCCGTAAACCAGCCTGAGGCCGATGCCAAAGTTAATACCCGATTCCACCGACTGCACTTCATCACTGAGTGTGCTGACGACATTGGTTGCATTCTTTTCAACGAAAAGTTCGGCGAAGTCAGCACCCAGTGACAGGGCGTGATCAATAACCGATTCTGCGGTCTGGCTGTTAAGCATGAAAATCTATTCCTTTGCGGGGTTAGGGAAAGGTTAGCCTGTTTGACCACATCGCGGTCATACGGTTTCATAGATGGGGTTATCGGGCGCTAATGCAATGAGCGATCCCTGCACCGGGAGCGATATGGTGACAGTCTACCTAAATCGAAATAAATTAGTTGTCACCGTGATTTTCGAGCTTTCGGTATAAAAGGGGACGAGGGGACTAAGAAATGAATTCTCCCACTCCTTTTTATTGTTTGCGCGACTTAGCCGGTTCGCGGTAAGGTGGCCTCCATTTTTTGATCGCTTGAAAGGGTTACGAGTTTAACCGGGAGCACAGATGCGTATATCGATCAGCAATATTCTGCTTTACCTGGGCCTGGCCCTGTTTACGTCTTCACTGCAGGCTGCTCATGGCGGGCCTGACGTCAAAATCGATGAGATCGAAGTCGGTCAGGGCCTCGAGGCGCTGCGCTTTTCGGTCGCCGACGTGCATTACACCGGCAGGCTCGAGAACGGCGATGTGTTCGATTCCAGCGTCGAGCGGGGGGAGCCTATTCGTTTTACCCTCGGCGCGGGCCAGGTGATTCCGGGCTGGGAAATGGGAATCCTGGGGATGAAAGCCGGCGGCAAGAGGATACTGGATATCCCGGCTGAGTTGGCCTACGGCGCGCGCGGTGCCGGTGGTGTCATTCCGCCGAATGCCCGCCTGAGCTTCGAGGTGGCGCTGCTCACGGTCGAACCACCGCCCTTTGCGAGCATCGTCAACGCGACACTGCAGGCGAAACTGGAGCGCGGTATCAAGCTGATCGACATTCGCCGGCCGGAGGAATGGCAGCAGACCGGCGTCGTCGAGGGCAGTATCAAGGCCACCGCGTTCAACGCCGAAGGCAGGTTCCTCGAGTCCTTTGTCGAAAAGCTCGAGCAAACTGTGCAACCCGGTGAGGAGTTTGTCGTCATCTGCCGCACCGGTAACCGCACCGCGGCGCTGTCCAACTGGCTGGCGACAAAGGGCGGCTACAAGAACGTGCTCAATCATCGCAACGGCATCACGGACTGGATTGCCGAGGGGCTTCCGGTCGATAAATCCGGCAAATAGCCCTCGGGACACTTAAAACCCGGCTGTTCACTGCGCGGCGTCCGCGCACAAGGCGGCGCGGAGTTTACTGCTCGCCCGATGCCGACAGGTGATGCCGCATGAACCGCGCTGCCCGCTGCACCGAGTCCTTCGACGCCATGTCGTAGGCCAGGGTGCGCACGTTTTCGGGGCGGAAGTCGAAACCCCGACCCACACCGGGATAAACGACCAGGCGTGCCTCGCGCCCCTTTTGTTGCAGTATGTCGACACCGGCTGTTATTCCCGGCTCAGATTGCGGAAGAAATCGACGGCCATCTCGCGTAATTGCTCGAGCTATTGCGAGTTATGGTGACAGTTAACTTATCTTAGGAATTAAAGTAACTGTCACTTTAATTCCAGTTCGGCAATCAGTTGCAGCAGGCGATAACTGACGGCGTTGATTTGCGCGCACAGGTTGGTGATTTCGCGCTCGAGGGCGACGGCGCGGGCCAGCGATTGGGGGTATTGGGTGGTTGGAGAAACGTTGGGGACGGGGGTGCACATGCTCAACTTCCTTGTCGGCTTTAGTTGACATGTTTTATCAAAATTTTATTGAAAAATCAGATATTTACGGTGAATTTCGGTGGCGATCTCCGCTATTTCGAAATCGGTAAATCACGGCCAATTACGGTGTCCCGCCTTTCATTTTACAAGCGCTAAAAAAGTTATATCAATTTAAGTCTGCCCCCCGTCGTTTTTTTCTTCAGGGCAGCATTTAGAGTGACGGTTGACTTAATTCGGAGACAAGTAAACTGTCACCATAATTCCAGATCCGACTGGCTGGATAAATATCCCTCTCTACCTCCCGTGCGGGACGGGGTCCACGGTAGAAAAAGTGCGTGGCGTTAGTTGTAACCGAGGATTACCACGGATTCGATATCGTCGGATCCTTGTTGATTTCGATCCAGGTGTTCCAGGCCATACTGTTCGTAGTCCAGTTCGTAAGGGTTACCGAAGTAGGAATTATCGGTCAGTTTTGATTTCATGATCAAGTGACGGATTTCGTCTTTGTGGATAAGCATTGAGGCGTTCCCCTGTAAAGGTAAAAGATTGGTGCAGTCTTGCGGCCGGTCGCTGTCAGGCCGCGCTCGGCGGACGTGAACGACTATGACCGATCAACCCCGCCAGCCTTGTCCTGATCGCCTGCGGCGTGGTGTTGAGAACGTCTTCCGGTTCAATGTCGTTTAGCGCCATCCACTCGGCGATTGCCGCGTGCGGCAGCTTGCGGCCGATTTCGGGCATGATTTCCAGGTAGTTGGCAACGATAGTAGTGGCGGCATAGGTCTTGATGCACTGCATATCGGGATCTCCTTTTGCTCCGGTTGATCGAGGTGGCGTTGCAAAAAAGCCTACGCCTTTCCAGGACGGTGGCAAATATAGCCGCCGGTGATGAAGGATTGATTGCAATTGGTGCAGTTTTTGCGTGCCCATGGTGCAGGGTGCACGGATATTGTGCGAACCAGCCAGTTCAGTGCAAGCCTGTTCCCGGTGATTTCCCCGGGCATACGGAATTTGGTTTTCGATTAACTTGTTTCTGCAATCTCGCTAAGCTTCTGCCGAATCATCACCGCCGCCGGATCAGGCTGGCGCCTGCCCGTGTCAGGTGCCGCTAGCGTTGCCTTCGTAGATATCCATGACCGATTTGAGTTCGTTGTAGATGAACTCTCGTTCAGGGTGGCTGAGCCCGGCCAGCTTTTGCGGCACTTCGTTTCTTTCCCAGCGCGTAGAGCAGCTTGTTTACCGCGATACAGCCTTCGCCCGCCAGTTCCTCGACCTGTGCTTCCAGTTTTTGCTGGTCTAAATCGCTGGGGCTGGCGCTGCACACGGCGTTGGGGAAGGTTTCCGAGCCAATCCAGAAATCCAGCCCGCGCTCGAGAAATTCCCGGTAGTTCAGGTAGTGCGTTCCGTCGCAGGAAAAATTCAGCGACACCGCTCCCTTGACGAGGTTCAGCGAGGCATTGCGCAGGTAGATGGTTTCATCGGAGAAACGAAGCGCTTTTAACTGCTGGAAGATCGGGGCAATGGCGGACGCCGGCACGAGATTGCGCTCGAAGTACGGGCGCTGCGGATAAGCGAGGCAGATACTGGTATCGGCCAGTTCGTCCATCGACAGCAGGCGGTAAACGTAAGGGTCGTCGATATGCCAGACGGTGGAGCGGCTGCTGGAAAAATGAATGTGCAGGTGAAACACGCCATGGTCGATCATCAGGGCTTCGTGCACGGAAAGTACGTGATCGATGTTTTCATCCATCAGGCTGGTGGTGCGCTGCTGCTGAAACAGCCCGGAGCGAATGGCCGGGTCACCCTTGATCTGGCGCCACTGGCCGGGCTCTTCGTAGAGCACTTCGGTGTGTGGCAATTCGCGTAAATCGAAATCTACCCCGAGAAAACCGATGCGCTTGCCTTCAGCGTCGACGATCGCCTGGATTGCGGTCAGGGACGGGCGTTTCTTGTTGCGGCTGATGTAGGCTTCGGATAAATCGAACATGAGCGACGGATCGCGCATCACCGCAATCATGTAGGGTCGTTGCGAGCGATCCCGGTTGAACGCTTCCGCGTCGGCGCCGTAACGGTTAACTGTCGAACTGATTTGCACCGCGTCGCTATCGAGCACGTAGACATATTTACAGTCATCGATCTGGCGAAAAATCTCCTGCAGCCGGGCGTCGAGCTCTTCCTGATCCCCCAGGAACGGCGGAAGCTCGCTGGCGTGACGCGCGAGCTCGGCCGCGAGCAGGTCGTGCAATACGGCGCGTTGAGCGGCAATGGAGCGTCTGAGATTGGTTGACATTACGTTTATCTGGCCCGGTAACGCCGACAGTTTATTTGATCCCGAATTGACGGCATATAGCTCTAAAGTTAGGGCGGCGAAACTCTTTTGCAGTGCCCTGGCTCGGAGCGGTGCTAATTGCGGGATTGGGTGGGGCGCGGGAGATTGCTTCGTCGCTGGCGCTCCTCGCAATGACGCAGGCTCGGGATGTTGATTAGTCGCTGGCGCTTCTGGTTTGAAACCTCATAATTTATGTACGATAATGCATAAATTATGAATGATAGGCGCGAATCGATTAGCCACCTGGGCGATGCCCTGTTCTCGACCACCCAGCAGAAAGTGCTGGGACTGCTTTATGGCCATCCGGACGAAACTTTCTTCGTCAATCAGATACTGCGACTAACCGGGATGGGCGTGCATACGATCAAGCGGGAGCTCGATCGTATGACCGGGGTCGGTATCCTGACGATGCGCAAGATCGGCAATCAACATCACTACCAGGCCAACTCCGAATGCCCGATCTACCCGGAACTCCTGGGTATCGTACGCAAGACCTTCGGCGTCGCCGACGTGATCAAGGCTGCGCTCGGGGTGCATGACGAGCAGATCGAACTCGCTTTCGTCTATGGTTCGATCGCCTCGGCCGAAGATCGGGCCGACAGCGATATCGACCTGATGATCGTCGCCCCGGGCCTGGCTTACGCCGAGTTGATGGAAACCCTGGCGGAGGCCGAGCACGCGCTCGGTCGCAAAATCAACCCGACCATTTATAATGTGTCCGAGGTGGAATCCCGGCTGCAGCGGAAAGACGCATTTCTCAGTCGGGTCATCGAGCGGCCGAAGATATGGATAAAGGGAGCGGACGATGACATTGGAACAGTTGGATAACCTGGTTCGCATCGGAAAACTGAGCCGGGAACCGCCCGACCAGGCGCAGATCGAGGGATTGACCGCCAGGGCGCGCGAGCGGCTCGAGGATCTCGAAGTGCTGGGCCTCTCGAGAGCTGGCCGTTTTTCCGCCGCCTATACGGCCGCGCATCTGCTGGCGCTTGCCGCGCTGCGCAGGCACGGATACCGATCTGACAATCGATACCTGGTCTTCCAGTGTCTGCAACACACCGCCGGCATGGAAAGCGCCCGCTGGCGCGTGCTCGATCGGTGCCATCAATTCAGAAATCGAATCGAGTACGAGGGCGTCGGCGAAATCGATGATCGCCTGCTTGACGAGTTGATCGATATCGCGCGCGAGCTGTTGGTGCAAACAGCAGGTCTCGGGCCGATCGATTAGCTCCTTCGATAAAACGGTCGCCTATCGCTAATAACGTCTGCTCTAGACAGCGACTCCGCTCAGGACTCGTGATTGTCTCGAGCAGGCTTGCGGCGCGGTAAAATCCCGCCGGCTTTGTGCCGGATGGAACTCAGGCTTGCGCGCAGTTTTCTCCTGACGGAGAATCGGTTGGCCGAGTCGAAAATGGCCGCGATATTTTCGATGGCCTGTTCGTCCTGCCGGTTCTGCCGGCCGTCGACTTCGACGATGTTGCGTAAAAACCCGAGTATTTCGCGAGCCATCAGTTTGAAATTGCAGTCGCGATTTTCACCGGCGAATTTTGCCAGGGTTTGCGCCAGTTGCTCGCTGGAAAGTTCATCCAGGGTTGATTCGATATAGTTCGTGCCCGCAACCACGAACTTCGGGTCGTAGCCCCATTCCTTGACGAAGTAATCGCGAATGAGTTGACGCCTGGATTCGTCGATGCGTCCGTCGGCCCCGGCCACCTTCATTGCCAGCGGCACCAGCAGGTCGAACAGACCGAGCGCGAGCACATCCAGTGGCGTATTGATAAAGTTGGGCACCACGGTGACGCGTCTCGCGGCCGCGGATTTCAAATGCCGGGTGATACCGTACCAGGCGCCGCCGGTCACCACGCCGGCGGCGATCACCCAGCCGACAGGCGTCACCGCGGTGCCGATTCCCAGTGCTGCCAGAAAGCCGGTCGGGGCGAAAAATGTCGACGCCACTGCCGATGACTTTGCGACTACTGCGGCGGTTGTGGCCACCCCGGCGGCATCCCAGACCTGCACCACCGCGTTCTTTACCCTCAAGGCGGTATAGGCATCCTCGCCGATTGCGAGCTTCGCCTTGAAGTTTAGGGGTGCCGAAACGATGGTTTCGATGCCCTCGAACCAGTTAACCTGATCTTTCGTTCTCACTGCGCTAGTTTTCGAAATTCGGCAACAGTATACCTAACAGTATTACCGGGACAGATTTATTTTATCCAAGCCGGGCGCTTAGACCGGCTGCCCCGGCGTTTGTTCGGGCCGCGACTGGCTGATCATTTCGAGGATGGCGTGCATCGCCACCGAGGCGATGATGACGCTGCCGCCGATCAGCGTCCAGCGGTGCGGCACTTCATCGACGAACAGCCAGACCCAGACCGGGCCCAGCGCGAATTCGATTAGCATCAGCAGCGTGACCTCGGCGGTGGCGAGATGACGCGATGCGATGATGAAGGTCCAGTTGACGAAACCCGACAGGCAGCCGCCCCAGAACAGGCACAGCAGGATGTCGTTCCACGGTAGCGCCAGGTCGATTCAAGCGGAAATCCAGACCTTCATCGCTTTTAGCCCGCCAGGGACGGTTGCACGGCTTTCAGCATGTTGGCGGCCATTTGCATTTTTTCCGCCTTTTCCTGCTGACGGGCGATCGGACCATCGATGAATAAGCTCGCAAGGCCATGTACTGCTGACCAGGCCAATAATTCCTGCGGGCTAAAGGCGGCATCATCATCATCCGGCAAGGTATCGGCGAATCCCCCGCGCAGATGCTCGCTTAGCTTTCTGGTCGCTTCGAGATACACGGGATCGTTGGAATAGATACCTTCTTCGTACCACATGGCGCGGAAGAAAGCCGGTTTGTCGAGCGCAAATTCAATATAAGCGAGGCCGACTGCTCGAAAACAATCGGCGTCCTCGAGTCGCGCGCGCTCGGCCGCTGCGAGCATGTGGTCCGAAAGATCGTTCAATGCGCGCGCTGCAAATGCGGTAATTAACGCGCGCTTATCGGCATAGTGACGAAATGCCGATGACGGCGCGACACCGGCAAGCTTGGCGCAGCCACGCAGGGTAACGGCTTCGAGACCGAACTGGCTTGCCAATTCGTCCACCGCATCCAGTAAGGACTCGGCCAGGTTGCCATGATGGTAGCCGCGTTTTTGTCTGCGATTGTGCTTCATCTCTCGAGATTGCGCCGTGTTATGTGGACAGCGTTCACTTTTTTTGCAGTTTACACTTGAAATCTATATTAATATGCCGATATTATATGCGAACGTTGTTCACATTAGTCAACATATTTTAACCAGGCAGGACAAGAAAACTGCCGAAACAGTCGATTCAGGAGATCGAAATGACATCTTCAACCGCCACATTGAATAACAATGGAACTCACGGAAATGGCTCCAGATGCTGCGGATTCGGCGCTAGCGCCAACTGGTCCATCGCCAACATCGTTGCCATGGTTATCGGATTTGTGCTGTTCTGGCCACTCGGCCTGTTCGTTTTGTACTGGATTCTCAAGGGCCGCAACGTAATGGACTTGCGGGGTCACCTTGCTGAAAAATGGAGTCGCTTCAAAGGCAATGATTCCTCCGAGGCAAGTGGAACGGACAATCAGATTTTCAACGAATATCAACAGACGCAATTCGATCGAATTCGCGAAATCAAGGATGAAATCAAGGAACGTGCACGCCGCTTTACCGAGTTTCGCTCAGACGCGAAACGCCGTGCCGACGAGGAAGAGTTTCGTCGCTTTATGGACGACTCACCCTCCTAAAATAGAGTTCCCTGCCGCGTCCTGCAGTTCGGTTTAGTAGCCACCAAAAAGGGTGCCGCGTTATTTCTTCGGCACCCTTTTCTCAGTCGAATATGGATTTTTACCATTGGTCGCAGGTTCGACTCCAGCCGAACCCAGCATTCTGAAAAAAAATGCAATCGTAAATAGCCGAGGGTTCCGGGGGACTTAAGATCTATTGATTTGCCGGCAGCCCTAATTCTCATTTGCAATCAGTGTATATTTCGAACTCCAGGGCAGTATACCTAATTGGTTGGGGCTGGTTTGGGGTTGGGGCGTTTGGAATTACCTGAGCGGCACCCTCTCCCAGGCCGAGTGGCTCAGAGCCGTGCTGGTACAGTACTGCAAGGATAAAATGAATCGCCCCGGGTTTGTCGGAGGCTCAATTTCTTGAGAGGATTGGGTAATGAAGACAAACAAAAGATATTCCCCGGAAGTCCGGGAACGGGCGGTTCGTATGGTTTTCGAGCATCAACATGAGCA
>Ga0209743_1000354_pt1 | contig 15768 bp, 12 predicted proteins | sample OlaalgELextract2_FD_187378 | JGI IMG/M metagenome (GOLD analysis project Ga0209743, IMG submission 187378) | Olavius algarvensis symbiont microbial communities from Tuscany, Italy - Type G ELBA extract 2 (SPAdes) (version 2) | ecosystem: Host-associated > Annelida > Digestive system >...
AGTTTTAGGGAACTAGGCCTATAAAAGGAGTGATTTTAGTAGTACTTATATCAAAAAAAGTCAAGTAGTATTTTATCTTATCATGCTGATATAATGAGAATTTTTACGTTTATGCGTCCACTCTATACTGAAATATCGTGCGGCAGCGAGTATGATACCCGGCCGATCAATTTACCGCTGTGAATCGTGATCGAAATTCAGATTGACAAATACGGTTTCATTGCCTAAATGAAAGGGCTCGATATCTCTGAACGATTGTGATATCCCAATGGATGCTTGAGCCTAATGTATGCTGTGGCCTGCAGGTCGACAGCTGCGAACAATATTCGAAATGACCTTTCTTCGACCAGGATTCGGCCATCAGTTGCAACCCAATCGGTAAACAAGATTCGATGTTTGCTGACACCTGACACCTGAAACCTGAAACCTTTTTACTAAGGAAACCCACGATGAAAATCAACACCACTGCCGATTACCTGACCAGTCTGCAACAGCTCAACCCCACCATCTACTATCGCGGAAAGCGTATCACGGATGTCACCCGCCATCCGGCCACCGCGCCCCACGTGCGGTCGGCGGCCATGACCTTCAGCCTGGCCAACAATGCTAAATACCGTGATCTGGCGACGGCGACTTCCCACCTGACAGGCCGCACCATCAGCCGGTTTACCCACGTGCATCAAAGCGTGGAGGATCTTATTAAAAAGATCAAATTGCTGCGGGTACTCGGTCAGAAAACAGGCACTTGTTTCCAGCGGTGCGTGGGGTTTGACGGCATTAATGCGGTTTATACCGTGGCCTATGAAATCGACCAAAAACTCGGCACGGATTATCTCGAGCGATTCAAAAAGTGGCTGATCGGGATGCAGGATGAAAACCGCATGGTGGTGGGCGCCATGACCGATCCCAAGGGTGATCGTTCCAAAGGTCCCGCTCAGCAAAGCGATCCGGATCAATACGTGCGGGTGGTCAAACGCACGGCGGACGGTGTTTATATCCGCGGGGCCAAGCTGCACATGACCGGTGCGGTCAACTCCCATGAAATCCTGGTGATGCCGACCACCGCCCTGGATGAGCAGGCGACTGATTATGCCATTGTCGGTGCGGTTCCCATCGACGCCGAGGGGATAACCATGATTTTCGGGCGCCAGGCCAACGATTCCCGGCGGGATCTGGAGGAACGCATCGACAGCGGCAAGCCACGCTTCGGCGCCGTGGGCGGGGAGGCGGTCATTGTTTTTGATGACGTATTCATCCCCCACGAAAAGATTTTTCTTAACGGAGAAACCGCGTATACGGCGGCCATCGTTTATCGGTTTGCCGCCCACCACCGGGCCAACTACGGGGCCTGCAAGACCGGCCTGATGGATGTATTGACCGGCGCCGTCAGCTACCTGGCCCAGGCCCAGGGAACGGCCAAAGCCTCGCACATTAAAGAAAAGGTGACTGAGATGATCCATCTCAGCGAAACCCTTTATAGCTCGTCGATTGCGACATCGGCCGAAGGCTGGGCCACGCCCTCCGGCGGCTACATGGTGGACACCATGCTGGCCAATGTCTGCAAACAGAATGTAACCCGCTTTCATTTTGAAATTGCCCGGCTGGCCTTGGACATTGCCGGCGGCTTCATCGCCACCCTGCCCAGCGAACACGACTTGAAAAGTGAAGCTGTGGGGCATCTGGTGCAGAAGTATTTTTCCGGCGTAGAAGGCATCCCCGTCGAGGACCGTATCAAGATCGGGCGGCTGATCGAGGCCATGACCGGCGGCACCGCCCTGGTGGAATCCATGCACGGCGCCGGCTCCCCCCAGGCCCAGCGGGTGATGATTTTCCGGGAAGGGGATCTGGCCGGCAAGATCAAACTGGCCAAGAGCCTGGCCGGAATTCCGCAAAGGGCTAAAAAATGACGAATGTCGAATGACGAATGACGAATTAAGGAATCCTTTCGATTCTAATTTCCGATATTCCGGCTACTTGCAGATATCAAGTCGCAGCAATGCAGGGGCGGCCGGCAGTCGCGATATCGAATGACATGGCTAGCAAGAGCTTCGAGGACCAGGTCAGTCGATGGGAAGAACGAATAAACTGGTTGAGTCGCTAAAATGATTAAAAACTTTCATAACTTGTTCGATATATGGAAGTTTAAGCTATTAATATTTAGTTATTATTCTTAATTTTTTACAAACAAGACTAAAAAATAAAATGATAGCATTCCATCATTCGACATTCGACAATCGTCATTCGACATTCCGAAGCATTCGTCATTCATCATTCGCCATTCCACAGGTGCTCCCATGACCGGTTACTATGACCAAAAACCATGGCTGAAAACATATCCCGCCTGGCTGCCGCAAACTTTTGAGCCGCCGGAAGCGAGCGTGCTGGATCTTTTCACCGCCAGCGTTGAAGCCTATCCTGATGATCCGTGCATCTGTTATTTTGATGCGGTTTACTCCTATGAAGAAATCCAGCGCATGGCCCGCAGGCTGGCGGCGGCCCTGTCGGAAATGGGGATCGGCCGGGGCGATCGGGTCCTGCTGGTTATGCAGAACATCCCCCAGGCGGCCGTCGCATCCCTTGCAGTCTGGATGTGCAATGGGTGCGTGGTGCCCATCAATCCCATGTACACGGCCCGGGATGTCACCCTCCTGATAGACGACAGCGGCGCCCGACTGATTGTAAGCCAGGAAGATTTGTATGAATCAACCGTCAACCAGGCGTTGGAAGAGATAGACCCGCTGCCGGTGATCACGACTTCGCCGCTGGATATGCTGAAACCGGAGGCGGAAGTTCCCAGCCAGCTGACGGATGCGGTCAGGCTCATCTTCTCGGAAACCGTCGACTTTGCCGAACTAGTCGGCAGCAAAGCGCATGATGATTTTCAGCCGTCCAAACCGACCGCCGCGGATCTGGCTTATCTGGTGTACACCTCCGGCACCACCGGACCGCCTAAAGGTGCCATGCTCAGCCATGGCAATATCGTCTACAATTCCCAAACATACGAGGTCGCAGCCTGTATGGACCGCGGCGACGTGATCCTGGGCGTCGCACTCTTGTTTCACATAACGGGCATCGTCGCCCATCTGGCGATCGCCTTCCGGCTCGCAATTCCGGTGGTGCTTTTTAACCGCTTCGATGTGGCGGATATGTTGCGCCTGATCGAAAAGTATCGCGTCACTTTTACCGTAGCTTCGATTACCGTCTATATAGCGACTCTGAACCAACCCGACTCCAAAAAATATAACATTGCATCGCTGACCAAAGCATACAGCGGCGGTGCACCGGTATCGCCGGGTACGGTTAAGAAATTCGAAGAAACCCTGGGGTTGACCATTTACAACGTTTACGGCCTGACGGAAAGCGCTTCGCCGGCCACCTTCACGCCCCTGGGGCTCAACGGACCGGTTGATCCGGAAAGCGGGGCGCTTTCGGTCGGTCTCATTATCCCCGGGGTTGAGGCTTGGATCGTAGACGTTGAAAACCCGGAGTTGGAAGTGCCGCCCGGACAGGCGGGTGAGTTGGTCCTGCGCGGCCCCTGCATGGTGAGCGGATATTGGCAAAAACTCACCGAAACGGCCAACGCCATCAAAGACGGCCGCTTTCATACGGGCGATGTGGCCAAAATCGATGAACAGGGCTGGTGCTATATCGTCGATCGCAAAAAAGATCTAATCAACGTATCCGGCTATAAAGTCTGGCCGCGCGATGTCGAGGATGTCCTTTATCAGCATCCGGCGGTGCTGGAAGCGGCGGTGGTCGGCGTGCCGGACGATTACCGGGGTGAAACCGTTAAGGCCTTCGTTGCGTTGAGCGCTGATTCTAAAAATGTCAGCCCAGATGAGCTGATTTCATTTTGCAAGGATAGACTGGCGGCGTTTAAATATCCTCGAGTCGTTGAAATTATCGATGCAGTGCCCAAAACCCCCACCGGAAAATTTTTGAAACGGGAGTTGCGTGAGCGTTGAGGCTGGATACTCGATGTTGGATGCTCGATACTAGATGCTGGATGCTGGATACTGGATGCTCGATACTGGATGCTGGATGCTCGATATCGGATACCAGATGCCGGATGCCGGATACCAGGGAACGGGCACCTGGTTCTGGGTACTGTGTGCCGGATGATTCCACCCGAAATTTAGCTGATTAGAGAATTTCCTGGTTAGGGCCTGAATTTTTGTGAGCCGGAGATGTGCGTAGCGGCGATTCAGGTCGAAACATAACACCATAACCCTAGAGGAGGAATGAAAATGAGAAAGATGACACGCAAAAGGAGTAATCGAATTTTTAGGCAGACCGCAATGGTACTGGGATTTATTGCAGCACTTGCATTGGCAGCGGCGCCGGCCATGGCGGCCGACGCTCCTACGATCAAGATCGGTCTGGTAACGTTTCTTTCCGGCGGCGCAGCCGGACCGTTCGGCATTCCCGGCCGCAACGGGGCCGAATTAATGATCGAGGCCATCAACGCCGGTAAGGTCCCGGCCCCATACAACACCAAAGGGGTGGCCGGCGCCCAGTTGGAAACCGTTTTGATCGACGAAGCCGGCAACTCCCAAAAGCAGGTGACCGAGTATCGCAAGCTGATTCAGAAGCAAAATGTCGATGTGGTGATCGGCTATATCTCCAGTGGCCATTGCAAGGCCATCGCCCCGGTGGCCGAGGAACTGGGAAAGTTGACCATTTTCTTTGACTGCGGCACCCCGCAGATCTTTGAAGATATCGTGACTTCGCCCAGATACCTTTTCCGAACCGGCGGCACCGCTACCATGGACAATGTGGCGGCGGCCCGCTACCTGGTGGCGAAAAATCCTGATCTCAAAAGCATCGCCGGAATCAACCAGAATTATGCCTGGGGACAGGACTCGTGGCGGGACTTTGCAGCGTCGGTCAAACAGCTGAAGCCGGGTGTTAAAATTACCACCGAACAGTTTCCGAAAATTTATGCGGGCCAATATGGCGCCGAGATATCAGCCCTTCTTTCTTCCGCGCCGGACGTGATCCACACCAGCTTCTGGGGCGGCGACATGGAAGCTTTCACCCTGCAGGGGTCGGTTCGCGGTGTTTTCAAGAAAAGCGACGTGGTCCTGACCACCGGTGAAACGGCCATGCATCGGCTCGGCACGCAGATGCCGGACGGCACCGTCCTCGGCGGACGCGGGCCCTTCGGCAATTTCGCACCGGACTCGGCCTTAAACAGCTGGTTCAGAAAGCAGTACTTCGATCGCTACAACACCTGGCCTACTTATCCTTCATACAAAGCGGCCAATGCCTTGTTGGGGTTGAAGGCAGCTTATGAAAAGGCGGCCATGGGCGACAAATTGCCCACGACCGATCAGGTTGTCGCCGCCCTCGAGAATCTTGTTTATGAAGGGCCCGGCGGAACAGTAAAAATGGCGCTGGCCAATGGACACCAGGCCATTTTGGACACGGCTTACGGCCGCTATAAATATGACAAGTCATCCGGTCAGGCTACCCTGACCGACGTGGTAAATTACAAAGCTGAATGCGTCAATCCGCCGGAAGGCGTCAAGAGCCTGGACTGGATCAATTCCGGATTCGCGGGCGCCCAGTGTAACTAGTGTCTGGAAGACAATTCAGCTGCCCAATCTGGAACTGGTAAAATTGGGGTGGGGATAAACCCCACCCCTACAACCATAGTGCGGGTTAAGCGCAGGGGCGGGGTTATCCCCGCCCTTTGTAGGATCTAAAAATTTGTACGCTGCCGTAAATTGCTCGGGAGATGCAGTAAACAGGAGCTATATTGCCTGAGGTGGATTATTGATTGATTATTTTGTAAAGATTTAACTCAGCAAATTCTAATAACAATTAACAATTTTCCAATAACCCCTGTTTGAGCGGTTTGCGCTCAAATTAGGTTTAATTCTGAGAGGAAAGCCATTGACCAAGCTGCTGGCTATTTTAATAGATGGAAGCATATATGCTTCCTGGGTTTTCTTAATGGGGCTGGGTATGACCCTGATCTACGGCGTCATGAAGATCCTGAACATTGCCCATGGAAGTCTCTACGCGTTGGGCGCCTATATGTCGGTGTCCCTGATCGGGTTTTATTACGCGACCGGAAGCTATCCGCCCATGCTCGGCTATTTGATGTTGCCCCTGGCGGCGGTAGCTGTTGGATTGATTGCTGGACTGCTCATTGAACGGGGGGTTTTGCGGTTCATGTACGGCCGTGATGAGGTGGTCATGCTGCTGGTGACCTACTCGATCTTCCTGATATTGGAAGATGTGGCAAAGCTCATCTGGGGAGTAAATCCATACTTTGCGTATCAACCCTACGGGCTTCTGGGTACGGTCGAAATTTTAGACCTGATCTATCCGGTCTACGATTTTTTGCTGATTGCCATTTCTCTTTGCTGCGCGGTTTTCGTGTGGTGGGGGCTCAATAAAACCCGGGTCGGCAAACTGCTGATTGCCGTCATCCATGACCGCGAAATGAGCATGGCCATGGGCATTAATGTCAAACTATTTTTCACGGTGACCTTTGTCATCGGCGCTGCTTTCGGTGCCCTGGGCGGCGCCGTCACTGCGCCCAAAGTGTCCGTGGTGCCCGGCCTCGGCGTGGAAGTCATTGTCCTGGCTTTCGCGGTGGTGGTGATCGGGGGCTTGGGCAGCATCGAAGGCGCCATGATCGGCTCGGTTATTGTCGGCATCGTGCGGGCGGCGGCGGTGCACCTGCTGCCCGAGGTTGAACTTTTTGTCATCTATGGCGTCATGGCGCTGGTTTTGGCTTTTAAACCGCACGGGCTTTTTGCCGGACCGGAGGTGCGTAAAATATGAAAATTCCAAAAGACAATTCCTTGCGCACCTTGACCATCGGGTTGCTGGTGGTTCTGGTTTTTGGATTTTTCGCCACGGATTGGCTGCGATTTCTGGTACAAATGTCGCTGGCCACTTTCCTGGTGGTGTTGGGCGTCATGCTGCAGATGCGGGCCGGACTGGTTTCATTCGGCCAGGGCCTGTTTTACTGCCTGGGGGCCTATGTCGCCGGTATGGCGGGCTATTTCTGGGGAGTTACGGATGTTTTTTTGCTGCTGTTTGCCGGCACGACTGCCTGCGTAGTTTTATCGGTGGGATTGGGTTTTCTGCTGGTGCGATACCGGGGAATTTTTTACGCCAATTTCAGCCTGGCCCTTTCCATGATTCTTTACGGCCTGCTCGTTAAAGCCGAAGTTTTGGGCAGCACGGACGGGTTCAACGTGCCGCACTCGACTTTCTTCGGCTTTGCTCCCGAAGGCGAAACGCTGAAAATCACCGTGTTTGTGTTAACCTGTGTCATCGTCTATCTGGTGGCGTTCGTGCTGCATCGCTACCTCAAATCCACTTACGGCTATATGGGCGATGCGGTCAGGCAAAATGAAATTCGCGTGGAGTACCTGGGTGCATCCGTGCGCAGTGTGATCCACCGGATTTATGTCATTGCAGCGGCGATTTCCGGTATCGGCGGCGTTCTCACGGCCGTTGCCGTCGGTCACGTGGACCCGGATCTGGCCTACTGGACGACCTCCGGCGAGTTCGTATTTGTGGCGCTGCTCAGCGGTACGGCCAATGTAATGGCCCCCATCGTGGGCGCTTTTTTGCTGGAGCTGCTGAGAACATACGCCTTTGAGTATGCACCTTACACATGGCAGATGATCCTCGGTGTCACGATGCTGATGGTCATCCTGTTTCTGCTTGGCGGCATTTGGTCGATTGGATCCAGGCGCCGAGCGGGGAAATAAAATGACTGCGATTTTGGAGACCGATAACCTGAGTATTCAATTCGGCGGGGTTGTGGGTGCTGCGGATATATGCGTGGCCGTCAACAAAGGCGAAGTGATTGGTGTGATCGGCGCCAATGGGGCCGGTAAGACCACCTTCGTCAATCTGGTGACGGGTTACCTCCGGCCTTCATCCGGCGCTATTTATTACATGGGCCGGGATGTGACGAATTTGACCCCGCGCGAAATTACCGATCTGGGCATTCGGCGATCGTTTCAGATCCCTCAGCTCTTTGATGAGATGACCAGCCTTGAAAACATGCTGACCGCCCAATCAGTTGCCCCCAAGGTGCCCCGCAGCTACTGGCTGCCGCTGCAGCGGTCTGATACCCTGGACAGCGCCATGGCGCGCCTGGAGCTTTTCGGGATATCCGACATGTCCCATCGGCAGGTGAGCCTGTTGCCGCAGGGGGTGCGAAAAATTCTCGACATTGCCATGGCCACCGTGGGGGAACCGCAACTGGTGATGCTGGATGAACCGACCAGCGGCGTCAGTGCCGAAGAAAAATTCGAGATATTGGATATCGTGATGGAGGCGTTTGCCCGGCAGGAAGTGACCGTTCTGTTCATCGAGCATGACATGGAACTGGTGGAACGCTACGCCAGCCGCGTTTTAGCCTTTTACAACGGTCTGGTCATCGCCGACGCCGATACCCGCCAGGCCCTGGCCGACCCCCGGGTGCGTGAATACGTCGTGGGCAAAGAAATTCACCGCACCCATGACGCCCAAGGAGAAAATTGATGCTGGAGTTGCGTGATATAAGTGTTTCAATCAAACGAACCAATATATTGCAGGATGTCGCCTTGCACGTTCCCAACGGCAGCATCGTCGGCCTGATCGGCCGCAACGGCGCCGGGAAAACCACCCTCATGCGCACGGTGATGGGTTTTCTGCCGCCCGAAAAAGGGGAGATCCGCTTCTTGGATCAGTCTCTCACCCGTAAGACCGCCCACTCGCGGGCCCGGGTGGGAATCGGTTATATGCCGGAAGACCGCAAGCTCGTGCCGACCCTGACCGTGGAGGAAAATATACTCCTATCTTTTTGGGCCACGCGAAACGAAAAACTGCCCAGGCGTCTGCCATGGGTTTATGAGATGATTCCTGAAGTTACCGAGTTCGCCAGCCGCAAAGCCATGGATTTAAGCGGTGGACAGCAAAAATTGGTGGCCCTGGCCCGGGCTCTGTTTTGCGGCACGAAGCTTCTGCTGCTGGATGAACCCTTCGAGGGGGTTGCGCCGGCCCTGGCTCAGCGCCTGGCCGAGGTGGTTGCCGATCTGAAAGAGCACGGTCAATCCGTGCTGCTGTCCGAGTCGGATCATGTTCATTCGTCGGAGTTGCTTGACCGGCTGTATGTCATTGAGCGTGGGGCGGTGAAAGAGAGGTAGGAGGAATCCCAAGTGACTAAAATGACTAAATTGCCTAAAATGACTAAAATTTTGGTATATATGGCATCGAGTAAATCGGGTTGATTAAGTTGATTGAGTTGACTGAGCCGACTGCGTCAACCAATCAACCTAATCAACTCATTCAACCAATAACTTAAAGGAAGTGAAACATGAATCGCATCACTCTATTCAGAACGGTTCCCAGAATCGTCATGGGGCCAGGGGCACTGAATCAACTGGCTGATGAAGTCGCGGCCCAGAAGGCGAAAAAAGTCTTGATTGTTACCGACCAGGGATTGATTGGTGCCGGACTGGTCCAACAGGCCCAGGCGGTTTTGGAAAAAGGCGGAATTGAATATGCCGTTTTCGGCAATGTAGAAGCCGATCCGCGCTATGAGATCGTGGCCGATTGTGTGGCCCTGATTCACAGTGAAAAACCCGATCTTATCATTGGATTCGGGGGCGGCAGCCCCATTGACATCGCCAAGGTATCCGCCGTCATGGCCACCAATGAGGGCCCGATATCCGAATACTTCGGAATTGACTTGGTGCCTGAGCCGGGCTTGCCGACGCTGATTATTCCAACCACCGCCGGGACCGGCAGTGAGGTGACGCCGATTGCCATTCTTTCAGATCATACGGAAAAGCTTAAAAAAGGCATCGTCAGCCCGCAGCTGTTTCCCGCCGTGGCCCTGCTGGACCCGGAATTGACCCTCGGGTTGCCGGGTCCGGTGACGGCCGCCACCGGCATGGATGCCCTGATCCACGCCATCGAGTCGTACACTTCCAAAAAAGCGACCTCCATCTCCGATATGCTGGCCCGCCAGGCCATGCAGCTGATTGCCACAAACATCCGCACCGCTTACACCGACGGCGGCAACCTGGCGGCGCGCAGCCAGATGCTAGAAGGCAGCCTGTTGGCGGGCATGGCGTTTTGTACGGCCGGCGTCACCGCCGTACACGCCTTCGCCTATCCGATCGGGGCCGAATTCCATATTCCGCATGGGGTGGCCAACAGCATCATGCTGACGCCGGTCATGGAATTCAACCAACACGGCAACCTGGATCGGTTTGCCGAGATGGCCGCCTACCTCGGCCGGGACACTGCCGGTCTTGCAACCGCCGCAGCTGCCGATGCAGCAGTGGAAGCCATGAGCCAATTGGCTGCGGACCTTGACATACCCGAACATTTAAGCGAATTCGGCGTTGAGGACAAGGATGTTCCCGACCTGGCCGCCGGGGTGATGAAAGTGACGCGGCTTCTGGCCAATAATCCGCGCGAACTGACCGAGAAAGATGCCGAAAGGATTTATCGAAGGGTGCTATAGAAGCGTGGATTCAACTATGATTTAGAAAGACGGTCTTCAACACTTCAATGATTCGTTCTTTTTCAAATGGCGATTCTGCGATATACTCATCCGCATTGGGTGCAGTTATCAAGATATCGTTGTTTTTCTTTGTTGTAGTGATCAAGAATTGTCATTGCTTTAACTTATTGAAAAAATTATATTTAAGTTAGTTTCCGAATACTCTTGGACATTGTCGAATGTTCTAACTCATGGCGGAAATTCTATTTAACTATGGCCTTCCCGCTCCTGGTACTTCAACATCGATAAATTCAATTTTTCCATTCGAATCAGCGCGAGCCTCGTTCGGATCGGAGGAGCCTGCCGTGCAGATAAAGAGGGTGCGGCGCACGGGGCCGCCGAGCATGCAGGCGTAAGGCTTGGTGGTCACCTTGATCCGGTGGGTAATGTTGCCGCCTTCCTTTACCCGCAAAACCTCACCGGGGTAGGGGGCGGCCAGCCAGATGGCCCCTTCAGCGTCGAGGCAGATTCCATCCGGATACACGTCCTTCAGATCGGCCCAGCTTCGGCGCTTTTTCAAGGTTCCGTCGGGTTCGATCTCGAAGGCGGTCAAACAATTGCCCCAGGTTTCAGCGACAATCAGGGTGCGACCGTCGGGTGTAATGGCCGAGCCGTTGGGAAAGTACAATTCATCTGCAACAACGCTGGCACTGCCGTCCGGCAGTACCAGCACGACTTCGGCCGGTGCTGCCGGCTCGCCGGCCGCCAGGTCGAAACCGAAATTCCCGATGTAGGCGCGTCCCTGTTGATCGACCACCATATCGTTGCAATGAAATGATGCCAGATTTTTCAATTGGGCAATTTCCACCAGTCCGACGGGATCCAATCGCAGCAGGCGCCGGTCGATCATGGAGACAACCAGCAAACGGCCGTCTGGCAGCCAGCCCAGACCGGAGGGCGATGCCTGAACTTTGACGATTTTTTCGGCCCGGCCGTCCAGGTCCACGGTCATGACATGCAAACCCTGCATATCCGAGAACCAGAGTTTGCCCGCATGCCAGCGCGGACCTTCCGGGAATAGCAGACCGTCGAGTAGAATTTTTGTATCGTGTGACATCAATTAATCCTTTATCGAATTATTTCACCACGGATGTCCACGGAGTAATGGAGTGGTGGAGTGATGGAGTAATGGAAAAAAATACAACTGATATGCTTGCAGCTTCAACTCCTCAACCAGAATAGACCCAAATTTGTTCAGCAATGTTGTCATGGTATTGAGAAGGCTATTCCTGATGACCGGAGATTCGACTCCACGGATATAATGGTGACGCATGGTTTTTGTATCATGATCTGGTTTTAGCCGCAATACTCCAGCACTCCAACACTCCGAATGCTTGTTCATAGCAGAGATAGTTGTCATAAACCTGGTCTGACGTTCATGAGTTTTGCGGCTGAATCAATTCACCCGGGTGTCGGCTTCCCGGCCGTGTTCGACCAGATAAAGCCTGTCGCCATTCGTTTCTATAACCGTTATGGATGCGTTGTCCGGCCGGAAGGATATGACCCGCTGGTCATCCGTGGCGTGGCTCACGGCGGAATTAATGGCGATAAAGTGGCTGAACACGACCGTATCATTTTCAATATCCAATAGCGCTTCGATGACGTCTCTGCGCCATTGCTGCAGATCCGGCGCAAGACTCGGCCATTGATCGGCCATCATCGCTTTGAGCCAACGCACCCTGTCGGCCGGTGTTTCGGATGGGAAGCGGATTTCCCCGACCCGCTTTTCGATGGTCGGTTCGACGGCCCATAGGGCCGCCAGCGGTGAAGCGGTTTCCCGGGCCCGGGCCTTGGGGCTGGATAGAATGGGAAGGGGCCCCAGCGGGGCTAATTTTTGGGCTGCGTCCCGGGCCTGGGAGCGGCCCAGATCGTCCAGGCCGGGATCCTCCTCCAGGCCCCAGCCGGAGGCTGCCTGTCCGTGGCGCACCAGGTATATCTTTGCCATGAGGCCCCCATTTATTCAAATATTGTATATTTAAGCTCTATCTCGATTCGATATAGGACCTATAAGACTTATAAGACCTAGAATATAAGACCTATAAGACTTATAAGACCTATAATATAAGACCTATAAGACTTATAAGACCTATAATATAAGACCTATAAGACTTATAAGACCTATAGGATAGGACCTATAAGACTTATAAGACCTATAGAATAGGACCTATAAGACTTATAAGACCTATAGAATAGGACCTATAAGACCTATTAATATGACGGAGCGCAGCGACTCCGCAAATCTTCAATCTTCAATCTTCAATCTACAATTTTCATTCGATTAGCTTCCAGGCCAAATCCGCGATATCCCGGGCCATGCGGCCCCTTTGCATGGCCTCCTCGGAACTGGCGTTGCCCATAATGCCCCGTTTGTAGACCCCCTGCAGAATGCTGGCCAGACGAAAAAACGAAAAGGCCAGGTAAAAATTCCAATTGGGAATGCCGTCCCGGCCGGTCAGGCGGCAGTATTCCGCCAAAAATTCTTCTTCCGAAGGGATTCCGGTCTCGTCACCGCTGTGGTCTTCCAGGCTGGCGCGTCCCACGATACCGGAATGATAAAACATGCAGCTGTAGCCCAAATCACCCAAGGGGTGGCCGAGGGTGGACAGCTCCCAGTCCACCACCGCCACAATCCTGGGTTCGGTGGGATGCAGCAGGAGGTTGCCCATGCGGTAGTCGCCATGCACGATACAGCTGGTGTCGTCGGCCGGTACGTTGGCCGGCAGGTATTGCATGAGACGTTCCATGGATTCGATTTCTTCGGTTTTGGCGGCCACGTATTGCTTGGACCAGCGACCGATCTGGCGGCTGAAATAATTGCCCGGTTTGCCGAAACTGTCCAGTCCCAGGTCGACATAATCAACCGAGTGCAGGGCCGCTAGGACCCGGATCATATCAAGGTACAAAGCCCGCCGATCTTGCGGCGCCATGCCGGGCAGGGTGATGTTTTCCAAAACACGGCTTTGAACGTGTTCCATGACGAAAAACGCCGTGCCGATGACAGCTTCGTCCTCACACAGCAAATGCATCCGGGGCACCGGTACGTCGGATTGTTCCAGCGCTTTCATCACCCGGAACTCGCGATCGACCTGATGGGCCGAGGGCAGCAGCTTGCCCGGCGGTTTTTTGCGCATGACATATTCGGCAGACGCAGTCCTCAAAAGAAAAGTCGGATTGGATTGACCCCCTTCAAACTGCTGCACATCCAGCGGGCCGGCATATCCGGCCAAATTGATTTCGAGGTAATCGTTTAAGGCAGCTTCATCAAAGCGATGGGCATCGCGTACGAGGGTCAGCTTGGCGTCGGTTTTCATGATTCCTTCCTCAGTTCGAGTCTGGCAATGACTTCGCGGTGGACCTCGTCCGGACCGTCTGCCAGGCGCAAGGTTCGTATGTGGGCGTAAGCCGCTGCCAGCCAGACATCGTCGCACACGCCCGTGCCGCCATGAGCCTGGATGGCGCGGTCGATAACCTTCAATGCCATGGAAGGCGCCACGACTTTGATCTGTGCGATTTCAGAACGGGCCACCTTGTTGCCCACCGTATCCATGCGATGGGCGGCGAACAGCGTCAACAGGCGGGATTGATCGATTTCACAGCGGGATCTGGCAATGTCCTGGCGAATCTGTCCCATCTCGGCCAGGGGGCGGCCGAAGGCCACCCGGGTTTTGACCCGGCGGCACATTTCTTCCAGGGCCCTCTCGGCTACGCCGATGGTGCGCATGCAGTGATGAATGCGTCCGGGGCCGAGGCGTCCCTGGGCAATTTCGAAACCGCGCCCTTCACCTAACAGGATATTGGAGACCGGAACCTGCACATCCTTGAATTCGATTTCGCCGTGCCCGTGGGGCGCACTGTCATAGCCGAAAACCGGCAGCATTCTTTTGATGGTGATGCCCGGAGTGTCGCGCTCCACCAGGATCATGGACTGCTGCCGGTAAGGATGGCCTTCCGGGTCGGTTTTACCCATGAATATGTAAAGCTCGCAGCGCGGATCACCGGCCCCGGAGGACCACCACTTGCGGCCGTTCAGGATATAATCGTCGCCGTCCCGCACGATGCTGGCTTCGATGTTGCGGGCATCCGAGGAGGCCACCCGGGGCTCGGTCATGCAGAAGGCCGACCGGATTTCCCCGGCCAGCAGCGGTTGGAGCCACCGTGTTTTCTGGGCTTCGGTGCCGTAGCGCTCCAGGGTTTCCATGTTGCCGGTGTCCGGCGCGGAGCAGTTAAACACCTCCGGCGCCCAGGGCACGCGGCCCATGATTTCGCAAAGCGGCGCGTACTCCAGGTTTGTCAACCCGGCGCCGCGATCGCTTTCCGGCAAAAACAGATTCCAGAGGTCTGCGGATTTGGCTTTTTCTTTGAGGTCTTCCACCAGCGGGACGACCTGCCAGCGGTCGCCTTCGTTTAGCTGGCGGTAATATTCTTCTTCGTTGGGGTAGATGTGTTCAGCCATGAAAGCACCGAGGCGCTCTTGTAGATCCTGGGCCCGGTCCGAAATTTCGAAAAGCATGCATTCCTCCATCTTGTCGGTGGTCCGTTGTCAGTGGTCCATTGTTAAATGGGTTCAACTCACAGATCAATCCAATAACGAATAACGTATAACACTAATCCGTTAGCTTTGCACCAGCATTATCTCAAACACCGGGTCATGCACGTTGCTCAACGACATCTGTCGTTTCCCGCCTTCGATCTCACGCACCATGCCCCGCACAGCAGCATTAACCGGTGTCGGCACGCCGTGTTCCCGGCCGCGGTCACAGATGTAGCCATTGAGAAAATCGATTTCAGTGCGCCGGTCGCACTCAATCGACTGCCGGCTGGAAGACTTGATACGGCGATATTTGAAACTAATTTTGCAGAGAAACCACCGTTGCTATTGTTGATTCTTTGGTGAGCATAGTTTTTCCATATTGTTATTAGGCTCTGCGAGACAGAAACTGGGGTGAAATCAAAGCCGGGCCCTCCGGGTTCGGATTCTCTACTCGATTGGACCGGCTTTTTTTGGGCCAGAGGCCGGATTGAACCCTGCGTGTGGGGGCGAAGCCGAAAGCGAAGACTCAAATCGTTGAAAAATGTTTTGTAATTTTATCCAGATCTTAACAAAATACACTATAGAGTGGACGCATAAACGTAAAAATTCTCATTATATCAGCATGATAAGATAAAATACTACTTGACTTTTTTTGATATAAGTACTACTAAAATCACTCCTTTTATAGGCCTAGTTCCCTAAAACT
>Ga0209743_1000355_pt1 | contig 15761 bp, 7 predicted proteins | sample OlaalgELextract2_FD_187378 | JGI IMG/M metagenome (GOLD analysis project Ga0209743, IMG submission 187378) | Olavius algarvensis symbiont microbial communities from Tuscany, Italy - Type G ELBA extract 2 (SPAdes) (version 2) | ecosystem: Host-associated > Annelida > Digestive system >...
TCTTGATCCAAGGCACCAGCTAGCTCTTCGGGGCGAAGAGGTGAAAAAACTTATTTTAAGTTTTCTCCCCCTGCTGGTATAGCTTAACCACGGAAGTCCGTGCCAGCACCTCCAAGTCCCCCCCCCCCTGGGCAACTACAGTGAGATATTCTCTCTGTAGGCTGAACGCTGGTTCGGGCGGGGAGGACTTTGATGAACCTCCAGACTGTTTATACGGACTGCAGGTAAGGGGTCCTCCTATCTCCCTCGGGGGTTCGCTCTTCTGGGTGGTGGGGGGTTTCGGTGTGGGGGGTCGGCCTTGCTGTTCGTCGGTTTCTCTGTGCTGGTGAGTATATTGCTCCGCTCATTGAATATGAGCGGAGCGGCCCTCAGCACCCGGCTCATGGGGGCGTTACGTCTCCGGGGATACTGTTTATGACTTGGCGAGCGCAAGGGGTCATGAATGGTTGGCTACTTGTGTTCCTGTTCAAGATGTGTCGTCACAAGGCATCTTGAGCAGTAGTACGACTTGTGGCATTTCAGGGTGTTCGGAGGAAACCCTGCATGTTATCGCCATTTGGTGGTAATTTTTGACCCTGCTTAAGCGGGGTAAATTTTTCTCATTTTTTTACCCTTCGACTTTGTCGTCGGAATCTTAGAATACTGGTCTGTTTTCTTATTGGTTATAATATTCTTAATTGATAACTAACTCCAATGTAAAAGAGTTGTTATTTATTATTCCTTTATGTAAGAAGGATAAAGCCTTTTGTCTCTGGCCCCTTTTAAGGAGGATATAGCCCTTCGCTTTTGTCGTTGGGATCTTGGAATGCTGGTCTAATTCTTGACTAGTTATAATATGCTTAATTGGTATTTAACTCTAAGGAGTTTTCATTATCCCCTTTATGTAAGGTGTAAATTGTCCTGGGGACGTGCATTGGGCCCGTTTGGAGGCCTCAGCACTGGGCAGCTTAATTGCTGCCTGCCCCGCATGGAAGATAAGAGAAGAGCTAGAAGAGAGGTCAAAATTGTAACTGAAAAATGTGACGGACTGAAAGCAAGAAATTTCTCATTGGTCGTAAAGGCGTGTAAACCCGGATGTTATTCATAAGAGGCTGCGTTTTGACCGGAGTTCAACAACTGTATACCGGTAATTTACTAACTGTGGTACTGGCACACTATACGCACAGCTAGCCAGACGAATTTACAGCCTTACCGTAGAAATGGCCGACATTTAGCTAAAACGTTACGTGTAAAGTAAATTTAGCAGTGTTGTCAAAAGTAAGCAACTTCAGTACTTTTTAAAAAGTACAAGTAACAGACCAAAATGTTACTCCGTTATAAAGTAAAAGTAACTCTCAAAACAGTTACTCAAGTAAAAAGTAAAAAGTACTGCACTTTTTTCTTACTTTTGAAGTAAAAAGTAAAAGTAACTTTTCCAGCGAAGACAACAGTGTAATGAATAATAATTGTTATTCAAAAGTTTAGGCAAACAGTTCAAGCATGTAAGTAAAAAAACAGAAGCAAATCCGCAGTTCAAGCATATCGCCGCATGGAGCATCCGCACTACTAAACTGCAGACGGTGATTAATAATCGTGCATGTCATTGTTATCATCTAGGTCCACAGCATTTTATTCTTCTTGAGCAAAACCAGTGACTATTGAGTGACTATAGCACCGGCAGGCTGCAGCAGCGTCCAGCAGCTGATGCTGGCGATGACATCATTAGCAGCCGCAACCGGATAGTCTGCTTGACCGCGACAGTCAAGCACAAGCAGAGCTGGCCTGCCTGCATGCTGCATGTTTCACTGCACAGTCCACACTCCACAGCACTGCTCTAATATTATTGTGACTCATCCACGCTTCGGTTTCAGGTTACGAGCTCCTGGTCATTCTTACCTTGTAACGAAAGTGTCGTATTTGCAAATGTAACGAAGTAAAAGTACTCAAAAAGTTACTTCGTTACAAGTAAAAGTACATGTTATTTTTTTTACTCCGTAAGACCGTAACATTTAAAAAGTAACTAAAAGTTACTTTCTACATGTGACGAAGTATTTTTACTTCGTTACCTAACAACACTGAAATTTAGTATAAAAACTGCAAATATAAATGTAAAAAAACTGTTGTTTTATAACAATGTGCAAGGCCCATAGCAAAGTGACACATATAAAACAGCAAAAATATTTTCATCAGCTAAAGGGCCGTGGATATAATAAAAACTCTGTATTATATCCAGGGCGCTTGAGGTGATGAAAATATTTTTGCTGTTTTATATGTGTCACTTTGCTATTAGCCTTACACATTGTTATACAACAGTTTTTTTTTACATTTATAGATTAATTATTATCTTTCCCGTGTTAATGGGGGGGGGGTGATATTAAGTTTACTGTTTCTTTGTTTCTCTCTTTGTCCCAACTCAATTTTCTCGGAAATGGGTGAACGGATCGCCATCAAGTTTTGCATGCCGGTAGGCAGGGCACCCGGACACCAAACCTATCCAAAAGTTGTCGCAAAAACTTTACTGCCACGACACAGTGTTTATTGATTACCCTGTGACTGCGGGACAAGTTATGCGTCAAGGTCAAGTATACGATCACCTGCCAATGAGAAGAAGCTCAGCTGTTGCTGAGAAACCGCCGACGCATCCACTGCATACCCCACATTCTGAGAATGGGCACTTCCTGTAGATGTTTTCGTACACAAGATGTACGCCTTTATCTCCCAACTGTTTCCGAGATATTCGATCCCAAATGTAACCGTTTCGGCCCGAAATCGCCACTTTTCCGCACCCCTGTCCCATTTGACGCCCCGATGTGGTGGATCCCCTTAAGCTATCTGATCCAAATTTGGGACAGGAAAACTAGTGTCCCTGAGCTGCAATCTGGTACATGTTACACAATGTTAGCCATAGCCATTTTGATACAATATGTAAACGTGACAGACACACAGACAGACACGTTATGACCGCTTATAGTGCCGTACGCATTGCGTCGGCAGTACAAATGTAAAACGCAATTTGCTGAACGCCAGAACTACTGATAGGCCGCGCGACGCTCCCTTCATGTAGACAACCTTTACATCCATGTTCTGATCGCTGTAGCCCACTTTTGGCAGTTTAATAGTGAATTTCAGTCTAATTCTATAGTAGACCTTGAAATGACCTTCGAATGACCTTGAAAGGTCATTTCAAGGTCACCTGAAGTAACCAAAAATAGTACTAGTAGCTTTATGCTTTAGGTCGTAGCACATTGTTGCAGTGACGGTAACCGAAATCAGGGCTTATTATCGCCACCCTGAACGTCTGTCATTGAAATGAATGCTAGAGATCATTTCAGGTCATTGAAAATAGTGCCTTTAGCTTCCTCTGGTATGACTCTATTAGTTGTTAATACTACTAGGGCTTGTGGCTTAATTTTCGAGATATTCGACTTTTCAACAGAAATCGGGGTTAGGGGCAGCTCAAAGTCATTGAAAACATGATCATCGTGTTGGGCCTATAGCACTTTTTGTTCATCGTCCATATAGTAAAGTCTCTATCTTGTAGGGTTAACGATACAGGCGCATTCCCGCCAATAACTCCGACGTCGATGGGACCTGTCCGACCATCCTTTATTTGTCGAAATCCGACGTCTGTTTTATGACGTCGTACAGACGTCTGTGAGGTCGTTGAAACCGCTGGTGCATGCAGTCTGGCTGGGCGTCGAAAACCGACGCCTACACGACGGCAGGACGACGCCGCGTTGGACGTCCGACGACGACGTCCCACCGACTTCCCAAATAGACGTCGCGCAGACGTGAATAAGTCGACACTTTTGACTAAAGCGACCCTCGCATCACGGTGTGTGTCGTGGCGCCATTTATGTAGCCGTTTGAATCGTGGTTAGGAAAGAAATAGTTTTGTAATTTGATAAGTTCGATGAAAATTTTTATTGATCTTTCCACCAACGCCGTGTTCCTTGTGCAGAAGTGAAAGAAAGAAACATTTACACAGTAGGGCCTATATTCCGTCTATTATGCCTTTCTCTGGTGCCTCGTTTTACACACACGTCACACAGCCTGTAAGTCTATCGTACATGATCTTAGATTCAACGGTGTACGGTATAAGAAGCTCAGCTGTCGCAGAGAGACTGTGCGACACTTCATGTCATCGAATATTTTGCTAAGTAACTCAAGGTCATTCAAAATGACACCGCTCAGTAGGGCATAAGTCCCTCTTAGTATGTCTGTATCTTGTATACCGTTTCTGATATATGCAGCATAAAATGATGGTGTGACCATAAAAGCGGGGGTAACGGTCGTTCAAGGTCGCTGAATATGGTGACGTTCGATAGATCATATATGATTTACTATTGGTGTGACATTGTAAGTATAGCTCTATCTTGTACTATTTTCGAGTTATTTGACTTTAAATAATATCATGACCTTGAAATCTGGGTTAGAGGTCACGCAAAGTCATTGAAACTGGTACCATTGGAAAGCTTGGGTGCGGTTTCCTATTAGCCTTCCATAGTAACTATGGCTCTATCTCGCATCCTTTCCGAGATATAGCGAGATATTGGTCGAAAATAGTGATTTTGTCATACCCCCTTGCATCTGACGCCTCCGCTAGGGGGTCCCTTGTCGGAATATTGCCATCCCGTTTGGTTTATGAAAACTAGAATGGTGGGGCTACCCTATACATGAGAACAGTTTGAGGATATATTTAGCCGTTTAGACAGTGCCGGCGTGTGACAGACGGACGTACAGACATCTTGTGACGGCATAGTCCCGTGCTATGCATACGCGTCGCGCGGTAAAAATACGGAGCGGATGTGCTAATGTTAGAATGTGTAAATTGTGGATGTTGGTGCGGAGTTTAAAGACGGCCAGAACCCCGCTTGGTAGGTCGGTTAGGGTCGGGAGTACGGGTCAGTGCCTGTTTTCAAATTTTCGCTTTAAGAATGCACATTTTACACGTTTCGAACATGCTCTGTGATATTTTCCGTCTGCCGTGGACGGACGCTGTGTATGCTTTTTTCCGTCCCCACCTTCTGGCTTGCTGCCGCCAGAACAAATTTATGCGGAAAAATTTTGGATCACCTATAATTTCAGTTCACACCTTTGTTACAGCTTTAAGTTAAAGTTATTTTGTCATCGTGCTGTTTAAGTGGTGCTGTTTGCTGGTCACTCAGGAATATTTACACTTACTTACTTACTATGTCTGTTTCATTGTCAGATGCTTACTATTTTAAGCTAAAAATTTGCCGAAAATTGGTTGTCCTCCGGGCTCCACCGGACTCGGGGACTTTACAGACTTGCGTTAGACGCGTATTTCGCGCATTGTACTGCCACTGATACATGCAACAGCCAAACAGCTACTGCAGACACGCTTGACTTAGCGGGGGAATGTAGCGCAGCCGATACTGTCTCCCCAGCCACTGTCATTGCGGCTGCAGCCCCAGGGACAGTGGCTGCAGAGGCACGCACTCGCAGTTCACCTGTAATTGTACCGTGGTCCGCATCAACTGCCGGCCGATAGCTTCTTTGTCAACTAACGGCTGCAATCTGATCTATAAGGCTTGCATAGACATTGTCACTGCACAAGTCTTGCTACTATCACATCCGTGAACTTCGCTGTATCCGCCCATACCTTGACTTCAAAACAGCCAGCACCATTGCCACCTCCATAGTTCACTCTAAACTTGACCACTGTAACTCTGTCTGTCATAACCTTCCAAACTGTCAACTTAACCGGCTCCAACAGATTCAAAACTCTCTTGCTCATGCTGTTGTTAAGGCTCCTAAATCCACTCATATCACTCCCATCCTCAAATCGCTCCACTGGCTGAAGGTCAACGAACGCATCGAATATAAACTTCTCTCTCTCACTTACAAAGTTCTTACAACTGCTCAACCTAGCTATCTTCACAACCTTATCTTTTTTCTTCAACCTCCTCGCAGTACCCGCTCCTCATCTGTTGTCACTTTTTCTCGCCCGCCAATCATCTCCTCCTTGAACATTACTGATCGCTTATTTAGATATGCATCACCTCGTCTTTGGAATCAACTTCCAGATTCATTCCGTCAGCCTCACCATTCTCGTCTCGATTCACCTCCTCATCCACTTCTCAACTCATCTCTGTCATTATCCCCACTCTCGTCATCCATCACTCCTTCACTCTTTCACTTCAGGCTCAAAACCTACCTTTTCAACAAATCCTTTCCACCGTAGATTTCTTTTACCTACTGGACTGCCTCACGATAACGTGACTGGACCGGACCTATCATGCTCATCATTTTATTTATAGTTTCACATTTTTATTTTTTGTTTATTCCGTGTGGTAGACTAAGCTGGCTACCCGTCAGCTTTTTACTGCACGTTAAATACACACTATCGTATCGTATCGTACCTGCAGTGATATGAACACAACCTTGTGTTACTAGACTTTGACATAAGATTTTTCTTTGTCTGCCTCCGCGTGGCGTGGTCCAGATAAATGATAATGACAATGATGATGATGCAGTTTTACATCTTTGAATGATTCCCTTGTATCAAGGGATGGGATAGGATGTTGCCTCTTGAAATTAATCAGGATGACTTTTCTGGAACACAGGAGCAATTTTGACCAGACGCCCTTACGCCAGCAAATGACCCTTGGTGTCGGTGAAAATCGAATCCGGATCATCGCCGGCGAGTCTCCCGCGCTCGAGTTCACATCTATCAGTTGAGCCGTGGCCGCTCCCACAAATATGTTATTTAATAATTTTTACCGCGCGGCGCATATGCATAGCGCGGACTATGCCGTCCCAAGATGTCCGTCCGTCCGTCCGTCTGTCTGTCCGTCACACGCCGGTATTCTGTGGAAACGGCTAAACATATCATCAAAGTTTTTTCACCGTAGGATAGCCCCATCATTCTGATTTTTCCACACCAAACGGCATGACAATGCTCCGACAGGAACCCCCCTAACGGGGGCGTCAAATGCACGGGGTATGAAAAAATTGACGATTTTCGACCAATGTCTCGCTATATGTCGGAAATCATGCAATATACATCCATAGTTACTATGGAAGGCGAATAGGAAACCATACCCAAGCTTTCGAATGGTACCAGTTTGAATGATCTTGAGTGACCCTTAACCCAGATTTTAAGGTCACAATATTATTTAACGTCAAATAACTCAAAACTGGTACAAGATAGAGCTAGGTGCAGAGGCCTAGTGGTAGAGTATCGGACTCGTATAACCGAGAGGTTGCGGGTTCGACTCACACCCGGTCTACTGCAAGCAACCTTGAGCAAGTTGCTAACCTACTGTGTGCTCAGGCTAACTCAGCCTCCTACCCTCGGCGGGACGGAAAATGAGTAGTAGCTACGGCTACAGGGTAAAGGCCAAGTGTGGCTGATTGGGGCGATGGAGTGTCTGCTAGATGCACAGTTGGTCCAATTGTCCGTTAGCGCGGGCAATGGATGGCCACATAATGCGCTGCGGCACCATTGGCTCATGCCAATCAGCTGCCACTTCCGAGATTGTAAAGCGCTGCTGGTCACGAGTCTGACTCGTGTAAGTGGCGCTATAGCAAGTGTCCAGACCTTTACCTTTACCTTTATACTTACAATGACCGACCAATAGAAAGTCGCATGTGGTCTATCGAACAACGCCATTTTCAATGACCTTGAACAACCCCTAACCCCGAGTTCAAGGTCACGCCATTCTTTGACGCTGAATATCTCATAAACGGCTAAAGATATGGCCATCGTTGCTATAGAATGCGAATAGGAAACCATACCCAAGCTTGGTAAAAAATGATTTTGGGTGTTAAGCCATAATGTATTTTCTAAAGCGGTAGCGGTGAAACTTTGCGTGAGGGAACAGATCTGGAATTCTTGCCCAGTCCCGGATTTGGTAAAAATCGCTTATAAGGGGATGTGCCCCTTAGGGGCAAAATGATTTCAAGAATCGAAGGTTTGACGATTTTGAATTCCGGGGGTATGGTTTCCCGTTCATATAGGGGCCCAGGCCTACGGCGCACAGCCACAATTCACGAACGTGACGAACTAACGACGAACCAACCAACCAACGACGTAACGACACGGTTAATCACAATATGCCCCTCTCGTTGTAGTGAGTGAGGCGCACAGAGACACTGCACTGTGGGGAAATGAAATTTTTCTCACAACACCATCTCGTACGCACGCACAAATTTTCAAAGCCACAAGGGTGAAATCTGCCAGCTTTGGTAAAATCTCTTAAAAAGGGAGGGGCAAATTTATTACAATAATCAAAAGTTTGACGATATTGAATTCCTGGGCTATTGTTTCCTATCAGTGTTTAACAGTAACTATAGCACACCATTAGCCACAATTAACGAATGTGACAAACTTACCACGAACAAACCAACCAAACAACCAACGACGTAACGACACGGTTAATCGCAGTATTCCTCTCTTGCTGAAGTGACTGAGGCGCACAGAAACACTGCACTGTGGGGAAATGAAATTTTCACCACAACACAATGTAGCCTACCGGTATATTACGTACGCACGCACATTATTTCCAAAGCCCCAAGGATGAAATGTGGTGAAAGAGCGGTGGACTCCATTCCAGATGCGAAATTATTATAAAAAATGTCAATTGGATTTGCCCTTTAATTTTGTGGCAAATTTATACCAAAAATTACCAATTTGGAATGATTTTGGGTGTAAGCTACAATTGTAAAGCGGCAGCGGTGAAACTTTGCGTGAGGGAGCAGATCTGGGACTCTTGCCCAGTCCCAGATTTGGTAAAAAATCGCTTATAGCGGGTTAGCGGGATGTGCCCCTTAGGGTAAAATGATTTCAAGAATCGAAGGTTTGACGATTTTAAATTCCGGGGGTATAGTTTCCCGTTCATATAGGGGCCTAGGTTTACGGCGCACAGCCACAATTCAGGAACGTGACGAAGTAACGACGAACCAACCAACCAACCAACGACGTAACGACACAATTGATCGCAATGTTCTTCTCTCGCTGTAGTGAGTGAGGCGCACAGAAACACTGCACTGTGGGGAAACGAAATTTACCCCACAACGTTATCTAAGATGCAAGCACACATTTCCAAATCCACAAGGGTGAGATGTGGTGAGGGATCGGGGGACTTGCTTCCGGATGCGAAATTATTATTTAAATTTTAAAGGGGGTTTATACCAAAATTACCAATTTTTAACGATTTTGACGGTTAGGCCTAAACCATTAATGTAAAATGGCAGCGGTGAAATTTTGCGTGAGGCAGCAGATCTAGGACTCTTTCCCAGTACCCAATTTGGTAAAAATCGCTTAAAGGGTTGTGCCCCTTAGGTGCAAATTGATTACAAAAATCAAAAGTTTGACGATTTTGAATTCCGGGGGTATTTTTTGCTGTTCATATAGGCCTACGGCACACATTTTAGTCACGATTAACAAACTTGACGAACCAACGATTAACCAACCAATCAATCAACCAACGACGTAACGACACGGTTAATCGCAATATATCCCTTTCGCAGTAGTGAGTGAGGCACATAAAACATTGAACTGTGGGGAAATGAAATTTTCGCCACAACCCACGTTGTACGCACGCCCAGGTTTCCAAAGTCACAATAGTGAAATGTGGTGAGGGAGCGGGGGACTCTCTTCCCGATGCGAAAATATTTTTTTAAAGGGTCAACGGGATTTGCTCCTTGTAGCAAATTACCGAAAATTACCAATTTTGAATGATTTTTGGTGATAATCCACAATTCTACAGAGGCAGCGGTGAAAGTTTGCGTGAGTGAGCAGATCTGGGACTCTTTCCCAGTTCCAAATTTGGTAAAAATCGCTTATAGGGAGATGTGCCCCTTAGGGGCAAACTAATTTCAAGAATCGAAGGTTTGACGATTTTGAATTCCGAGGGTATGATTTCCCATTCATATAGGCCTACGGCACACCATTAGCCACAATTCACGAACGGGGGGAACTAACGACGAACCAACCAACCAACCAACGACGTAACGACACGGTTAATCGCAATGTTCCTCTCTGGCTGTAGTGAGTGAGGCGCACAGAAACACTGTACTGTGGGGAAACGAAATTTTCCCCACAACGCCATCTAGTACGTACGAAAGCACACATTTCCAAAACCACAATGGTAAAATGTGGTGAGGGAGCGATGCGAACCTTTCCCAATTTCTGTAGATGTGTTCGTACGAACTAGATGGTGTTGGACCCGTGGAAAATTTCGTTTCCCCACAGTGCAGTGTTTCTGTGCGCCTCATTCACTACAGCGAGAGCGGGATATTGCGATTATCCGTGTCGTTACGTCGTTGGTTAATTGGTTGGTTCTTCGTAGTTCGTCACGTTCGCGATTGTAGCTGATGGTGTGGCGTAGGCCTATATATGATCGGGAAACCATACCCCCGGAATTCAAAATCGTCAAACTTTGGATACTTGAAATCAGTTTGCCCCTAAGGGGCATTTCCCTTATAAACGATTTTTACCAAATCTGGCACTGGAAAGAGTCCCAGATCTGCTCCCTCACGCAAAGTTTCACCGCTGCCGCTTTAGAGTTTTGGTTTAACACCAAAAATCATTCAAAATTTTTAATTTTTGGTATAAATTTGCTTAAGCCACAATTCTAAAACGGCAGTGGTGAAACTTTCCGTGAGGGAGCAGATCTGGGACTCCTTCACAGTGCCAGATTTTGTAAAATCGCCTATTGCCCCTGGGGCAAATTTATTATAATTATTACAATAATCATTATTATTATTACAATAATCATAATGATTATTACAATAATCAAAAGTTTGACGATATTGAATTCCTGTGCTATGGTTTCCTATTAGTTTTCAATAGTGACTATAGCACACGACACAGTTATTCGCAATATTCCTATCTCGCTGAAGTAGCCTAAGTGAGGCGTACAGAAACACTGCACTGTGGGGAAATGAAATTTACCCCACAACACCATAGTACGCAAGCACACATTTCCAAAGCTACAAGGGTGAAATGTGGTGAGGGAGCGGGGACTCCCTTCCGGATGCGAAGTTATTATAAAAAGAATTGTTAAGGGGATTTATACCAAAAATTACCAATTTTTAACTATTGTGGCGGCTAAGCCAAAATTGTAAAGTGGTAGCAATGAAATTTTGCGTGAGGGGGCAGATCTGGGACTCTTTCCCGATGCCAAATTTGGTAAAAATCGCTTAAGGGGATGTGCCTCTTAGGGGCAAACTGATTACAAGAATTAAACGTTTGACGATTTTGAATTCCGGAGGTATTTTTTGCTGTTCATATAGGCCTACAGCACACAGTTAGTCACGATTAACAAACTTGACGAACCAACGATTAACCAACCAATCAATCAACCAACGACGTAACGACACGGTTATCGCAATATATCCCTTTCGCAGTAGTGAGTGATCGAGGCACATAAAAATATTGGACTGTGGGGAAATAAAATTTTGGCCAACCCACGTTGTACGCACGCCCAAATTTCTAAAGTGACAATAGTGAAATGTGGTGAGGGAGCGGGGGACTCTCTTCCCGATGCGAAAATATTTTTTTAAAGCGTCAACGGGATTTGCCCCTTGTAGCAAATTACCGAAAATTACCAATTTTGAATGATTTTCGGTGTTAATCCACAATTCTAAAGTGAGGCACATAAAAACATTGAATTGTGGGGAAATGAAATTTTCGCCACAACCCACGTTGTACGCACGCCCAGGTTTCCAAAGCCACAAGCTAGAGTGAAATGTGGCGAGGGAGCGGATGACTCTCTTCCCGATGCGAAATTATTATTTTAAAGTGTCAAGGGGATTTGCCCCTTGTAGCAAATTACCAAAAATTACCAATTTTGAATGATTTTGGGTGTTAATGCACAATTCTAAAGCGCCAGCGGTGAATTAATAAACTTTGCGTGACTGAGCAGATCTGGGACTCTTTCCCAGTTCCAGATTTGGTAAAAATCGCTTATATTGTGCCTCTCAGGGGCAAACTAATTTCAAGAATCAAAGGTTTGACGGTTTGAATTCCGGGGGTATGGTTTCCCATTCATATAGGCCTACGGCACACCATTAGCCACAATTCACGAAGGGGGGAAACTAACGACGAACCAACCAATTAACCAACGACGTAACGACACGGTTAATCGCAATGTTCCTCTCTGGCTGTAGTGAGTGAGGCGCACAGAAACACTGCACTGTGGGGAAATGCAATTTTCACCACAACACCATCTAGTATGTAAGCACACATTTTCAAAGCTACAAAGGTGAAAAGTGGTAAGGTAGCGGCAGTGGCGTAGCCAAAAATTACGTGTATGGGGGCAGGCCCGAACGCCTCCCTTCCCTTTCCTCTCCTCCCTTCCCCTTCCGTTCTCTCCCCTTCCCGCCCCTCCCCTCCTTAGAAGTAGGCCCCCTTAAATCCAGCTAGGGTGTCTGAGGGAGCGCTGTAAGCTCCCCCTGCGGGTCCGGGCGGAGACCGGCCAACAAACGATTTTGGGTGCATTTTGAGCTAAAACATCCCTTCTGGTGAAAGCAAGTTTGAAGAGTATTTTCATGAAACAAAATGCTAATGAGTGACTGTTTTGAAATAAATGTCCCAAAATCCGGAAGTTAAACTGGCTCGCAACACTGAGTTAGCCATTACTGAAGCGCATTTGACAGATTTGAAGCCTGAAAGCTAATTATTTTTAAGCGCCTCACTTCACGTTAGTAAAAGAGGCGCTTATTGAGATAGGCTGTGTCGTGACGTCGTTGGTCGTTGGTTGGTTGTCACGCGCGTGCACTGTGGCCAAACGGTGCATCCTAGGCCTATAGTTACTATGGAACACTAATAGGAAACCCTACCCCAGGAATTCAATGGTACAACTTTCGACCCCCTGGGGTGACCCCTAACCGGAGAATGGGCCCCCCGTGAGGCGCTTTTTGTCAAATTACTTTGACCTTTTGTTATGTTTTGCCAGGAGACGGCAGAACTGCTAGTCACGGTTTATTGTCAGCATACTAACGCGCGATATTGCTAGGAATTGTCTGTCCGTTGGTCTGTCCGTCTGTCCGTTACGTTCTGGTATCAGATGAAAACGGCTTAACATATCGTCACAATTTTTTTCACCAGACGGTAGCCCAATCATTCTAGTTTTACCAGATATAGCGCCATACTTACTATGGAAGGCGAATAGGAACTTGTATGCGATCTATCAAATGGTGCCATTTTCAATGACCTTGAACGAACCCTGACCTGTTTTCGTGGTCAGACCACTCTTTCACGCTAAATATCTCAGAAACGGCTACAGATATGGCCATACTTATTATAGAAGGCGAATAGGAAACCGCATCCAAGATTTTGAATGGCACCAGTTTCAATGACCTTGAGTGACCTCTAACCCACATTTCAAGGTCACGGTAACGGTATTCAACGTCAAATAACTCGCAAATGGTACAAGTTAGAGCTATAGTTACAATGGAGGACTGATAGAAATTCATACATGGTCTACTGAACCGCGCCATTTTCAGTGACCTTGAACAACCCCAAACCCAGATTTCACGGTCAGGCCATTCTTTGAAGCTGAGTATCTTAGAAAGGGCGAAAGATACGGTCATAGTTACTACGGAAGGCGAAAAGAAAACTGTACCCAAGCTTTCAAATGGTACCACTTTCAATGATCTTGAGTGACCTCTAACCGTGTATTTTTGTCTAAAGGTCTATAAAGAAAAGTGATTTGTTTTTTCCTGCAAACTTCAGTGAACTTTCAAAGCTTTCAAATGGTACCACTTTCAATGATCTTGAGTGACCTCTAACCCACATTTCAAGGTCACGGTGTAATATTTAGGCCTATAGATGCCCTCGACGTATTGTATGCGCAGCTTACGCACGATCTGTTTGCGATAGCTAAGTTCTTGTCTTGTACCTTTTCTGCCAGTGATTCTGATCTTCGTGTATTTTTGTCTAAAGGTCTATAAAGAAAAGTGATTTGTTTTTTCCTGCAAACTTCAGTGAACTGTTACTATTAATAGTGAGTTATGCCCGTAGCCTGTTGAACTAATATGTTACTCTTGCTCATATCATAAAAGTTTGTGTGTGTAGTCCCTGGAGTCAGCAATTGGGGGTCTGCGTATTGCCTAAAGTGAAGCTACCACAACGCATAACTCAAATGTTCCATTTCCCTACTATAGATCGAATAGATCCTTTGCTTCAATACTGTAGTTGTAGTAGTAAAACTATGATGAAGTCTTATAGTAATAGAGTAGAGTTCGTCATACTATTAATAAACTAGATAAGACAGCCAGATTGGTTGATATAATACGCTCTCTGATACCATGATCAGGTGATGTATTGCATGTTGTTTAAGGCTGCAGTAGTCACGTGGAATTTTGTGCAGTATTTTATCGCTAGTCCTGCTACCCCCGTTAGACTGCAGTGCAGCTCAGAGTTCTCGGCTAGGGGAGCAGCTGCCCCCACTGCCCCTCCCCTTTGGCTACGCCACTGGATAGCGGGGACTCCCTTCCCGATGCGAAATTATTATGAAAAATTGTTAAGGGGATTTATACCAAAAGTTACCAATTTTTAACGATTTTGGGGGTTAAGCCACAATTGTAAAGTAGCAGCGATGAAATTTTGCGTGATCGAGGGGGCAGATCTGGGACTCTTTCACGATGCCAAATTTGGTAAAAATCGTTTAAGGGGATGTGCCCCTTAGCGGCAAATTGATTAAAACAATCGAAAGTTTGACGACTTTGAATTCCGGGTGTAAGGTTTCCTGTTCATAATAGGCCTACAGCACACAGTCACGAATTCACGAACGTGACGAACCAATGACCAACCAACGACGTAACGCCACGGTTAATCGCAGTGCCCCTCTCGCAGTAGTGAGTGAGGCACATAAAACATTGTACTGTGGGCAAATGTAATTTTCGCCACAACCCATGTAGTAGCCTACGCACGCCCACGTTTCCAAAGCCACAAGTATGAAATGTGGTGAGGAAGCGGGGGACTCTATTCCCGATGCGAAATTATTATAAAAGTTGTTAAGCGTATTTGCGCTTTATGGCAAATTTATACTAAACTTACCAATTTTTAACGATTTTGTGGGGTTAAATTACAATTGTAAAGTGGGAGCTATAAAATTTTGCGTGAGGGAGCAAATTTGGTAAAAAAATTGCTGTAGGGGATGTGCCCCTTAATTGGGGGCAAACTGATTACAAGAATCGAAAGTTTGATTTTGAATTCCGAGGGCATGGTTTCCCGTTTATACACGTTCATACAGGCCTACGGCACACCAATTGTAAATTGTATGCTGATGATGTAAAGCTGTACACTGAATTGAAGACGGCGGCCGATGAGTCTTGTTTTCAAGGCTGTTTAGATTTTCTTTATTCGTGGTCAGTCACTTGGCAGTTAGCAATATCTAGTAAGAAGTGCTGCACTGCCACTATTGGCAAGCTAGGTGACAGCTGGGCTAAACCTAAATATTGTCTCGGTGTTGAACATATATCTGTATCTGATACCGTGTCTGACCTCGGAGTGATAGTGGATTCACATTTAAGTTTTAGCCAACATATCGAAAAAATCACTTGCAAGGCTCATCAACGAGCCAACTTAATCCACGGTTGTTTTGTCTCCAAACAACGTGATTTATTGGTTAAGGCTTTCATCACATATGCTCGTCCTATCTTACAATATAACAGCCCACTATGGTCACCTACATTAAAGAAAGACATTATCTCTATTGAGTCAGTGGAGCCACAATTGTAAAGTGGGAGCGATGAAATTTTGCGTGAGGGAGCAGATCTGGTACTCTTTCCCAGTGCCACATTTG